>RCUH01000806.1_pt1 | contig 27692 bp, 24 predicted proteins | sample 2166191 | NCBI WGS metagenome assembly RCUH01 (sample SAMN09932848, study PRJNA488358) | compost metagenome | feature: garden; material: soil; isolation source: compost soil in an enriched community after 214 h of incubation | place: Germany: Experimental Botanical Garden Goettingen | collected...
GTTTTTAAAATAAAATGTCTATTTTTACAGCCCGATTATGGAACAGATAAAAACATCATTTGATTTTGAAAAGCCTATTGCTGAGCTAGCTCAGCAAATTGAGAAGGTTAAACAAGTTGCCGATAAAACCAAAGTAGATATGTCTGCGACCTTAACTGAGCTTGAACAAAAGCTGGATCAAACCCAGCAATCATTATATAACAACCTTACAGGTTGGCAAAAAGTTCAAATGTCTCGTCACGCTGAGCGACCACAAACATTGGATTATATCAGCATGATTTGCGATGACTTCATCGAGATGCATGGCGACAGAACAGTTAAAGATGATAAAGCGATTATAGGTGGTTTTGCAACAATTAATGGCGAGACTGTAATGATCATTGGTCATCAAAAAGGCAAGAACACTAAAGAAAGACAATATCGCAATTTTGGTATGGCCAATCCTGAAGGTTATAGAAAGGCCCTTCGCTTAATGCGTTTGGCCGAAAAATTCAATAAACCTGTGATTTCTTTCATCGATACTATGGGTGCTTACCCTGGCTTAGAGGCTGAAGAACGCGGACAAGGTGAAGCTATTGCACGTAATTTGCTTGAAATGTCGGTGTTAAGAGTCCCTATTATTTGCTTTGTAGTGGGCGAAGGTGCATCCGGTGGTGCATTGGGAATTGGTATAGGCGATAAAGTATATATGCTGGAGCATACCTGGTATTCGGTAATCTCTCCTGAGTCTTGCTCGTCTATTTTATGGCGCAGCTGGGACTTCAAAGAGCGTGCAGCTGAATGCTTAAAATTAACTTCTGATGATATGTTTAGAAATAAGCTTATCGATGGGATAATTAAAGAACCGCTTGGTGGTGCACATCAAAACCCTGAGCTAATGGCACAGACTGTAAAAGATCAGATTATAAAGGATCTTGCAGTGCTTAAAAAAGAAAAGACAGACAAGATGATTGCTGCAAGGATTGATAAATTCTGTGCAATGGGTGTTGTCAACGAAGGATAAGCTCGCATTCTGTTCTCCGTCTGCATAATTTGCCCTGAAGAAGGGCAAACAACGCTAGGCCGGTTCACAGAAAACTCGCTTCTACCGAATTATAGCATGGTATTAATAACAGGATGCTAATAACAAAAAAGAGGGCTGCAATCAAATGCAGCCCTCTTTTTTGCTAAGTATTTTAATTAGTTATTCAGTGCTTATGATTAAGCACTGAATAAGGTAAGGTTAAAACGAGTTTTCTGTGAACCGGCCTAGCGTTTGTTCGAGCTTTTTCAGCGAGAATTAATGCAGCCGGAGAACAGAATGCGAGCTTTACTGACCAGCGGCAAAGTATGGTGAGAACCTTGCTTCAAGGCCTTCAAACTGATGGTTTAAGCTTTCGCTCAGTTTTGTTTGCTGATGCTGTGCGGCTGTTTTAGACATTTGATTTAGGAATGATAAACCTAGTTGAACGTTCTGTCCGCCAATAAATTTACGCTTGCTTTCAGAAACATCGGCCAGGTAAGTAAGTTCCTTTTGGATGTATGCTGCAGATTTTTCAATTAAAGCATTTGCTCTTTTAACGTCACCTAACAGATAAAGATTTTCAGCCATGAAATAGGTGCCCATCATAGAACGCATTCCATAGAAGCGCTCAGGCATTACTTCAAAGTAACGATTTACAGCTTTCTTAGCATCTTCAGCTTTACCTTCTTTGATTAAGCCAGAGATGGTGTTGTTGAATACGTTGGTAAAGATCGATATGTCATCTGATGATTGAGGATCAAGGTATTTTGCATTCTTGATATTTCCCCATACAAATTTATCCATCACGTTTTTGTAAAGAACAGGCGTGTTGATCAGCTCTGCTCTATTTGCTGATGTGTCAGCTTTTAATGGCAGTAAACGCAAGGCTAAGCCTTCGTTGTATAAATAGTTGTCAAGGCCATTGTATTGATCTGACGGTACAGTGCTGGCAAAATAGATAGGTCTTTTCCAGTCGTTGTGTACCAGAATGTCGAAGAAAGCCAATGTACCTTTGGTTACATAGTTTTTATTGAATGTCCATTCCAATACAGGAGCAATTTTACTTGAATCTGCTGGGCTTACAACGCCATTTTTAAGTACGTCGGCTTTGTTTACTGTAAGTTTAAAGTTCTTGGTAGGAATAAAGTTTTCTCTGCTTCCATCTTGTAACGGAAGTTTATCCTCAGCATCGTCAGATAAAAGGATCGCAAGAATGTTGCTTAATTCTACAGAACCAGCAACTTTATAATCCTGGTAATACATTACATCTCTAACACCTTGTACATATTGAGAAGGCTTCATTGTTATAGGTAGGGGTGCAGATTCGTTTTGCAGTTTTCTTGTTCCATTGATATACCAGTCGGTGTCGAACAAACTTAAGTTAACCAGTTTAATATCCGGTCTGATGTTTTCTACCTCTTGGGCATACCATAATGGGTAAGTATCGTTGTCACCATAAGTAAATAGAATGGCGTTAGGTGCACAGGACTGCAGGTAATCGACTGCAATGTCGTGAGCTACCATTTTGCTCGAACGATCGTGATCATCCCAACCTTGAGCGCCCATAATAACTGGTGCGGCAAATAAGCCTGTAATCGTAGCCAATACAGCTCCTGTTGCAGGTGTTAGTTTTTTGAATAACCATTCGCGGATGGCCAATACGCCTAGACCTATCCAAATGGCAAAGGCATAGAAGGATCCGGTATAAGCATAATCCCTTTCACGAGGTTCAAGTGGCTTTTGATTCAGGTAAAGTACAATAGCCAGACCGGTAAAGAAAAACAATAAGGCAACAATGCCTGCGTCCTTTTGATTTCTTTTAAAGTGCCAAATAGCACCCAGTAAACCAAGAATGAGTGGAAGGAAGAAGAAGCGGTTATAAGCATTGCTGTCTACGATAGATGGTGGAAGGTTTTTCTGATCACCAAGCATCATCGCATCAATAGGTTTAACACCGCTTAACCATTGCCCTTCGTATAAGCTTCCTTGTCCCTGATCGTCATTTTGACGGCCAACAAAGTTCCACATAAAGTAGCGCATGTACATTTGGCCAACCTGGTACCTGAAAAGGAAACCAATGTTGTCAAACAAACTAGGGAAATGGCTATCGTCAAAACCCATCATATCCTTATAATAAGAAACATGTCGTCCCTCATCACTATACATCCTTGGGAAAGGAGTGGTTTTGTCGTATTCGTATTCAGTTTTTTTACCAGCAACCTCATATTTGTCATCACCTTTTCTATATAAGGTTTTGCCTTGTGTAAGGTTTACTTTTTGTGAGTTATAGTTAGGACCAAACAATAGTGGTCTGTCGCCATATTGTTCCCTGTTTAAATAGCTTAGGAATGAGAAAGCATTTTCAGGATCGCTGTTGTTTAGGTTAGGACTTGCTTTTGCACGGATAACAATCATCGCAAATGAGCAATAACCGAATATGATCAATACGGTTGAAAGCAATGCTAAGTTTAAAACTTTTTTCTGGTGTTTGATAGAATAACGGATTCCCCATACTAAACCAGCGATTAATAAAATGGCAAAGAAAAGTACGCCTGAGCCAAAGCCTAATCCTAAAGTGTTGACAAAGAATAAATCGAAATATGCACCAAATGAAACCAGGTATTGTATAATTCCATATTGTATAACGGCAAGAATAAGTATACCTATGATTCCTGTTTTAACAATTCCTGCAGTAGTAGGTTTGTCTGTCTTTTTAAAGTAGTAAACAAAAGCGATAGCTGGAATCGTAAGTAAGTTCAATAAGTGAATACCGATCGATAAGCCCATAATATAAGCTATAAATAGCAACCATCTATCAGCACGTGGTTCATTTGCCTGGGCTTCCCATTTTAAAATTCCCCAGAAAACGATGGCTGTAAATAAAGATGATAAAGCATATACTTCAGATTCAACAGCCGAAAACCAGAAACTATCAGAAAAAGTATAGGCCAAGGCACCAACTGCACCTGCTCCCATGATAGCGATTAAATTACCCTTAGAGATTTCTTCGTTTTCTTTGATCAGGACTTTCTTAGCTAAAGCTGTGATGGTCCAGAATAAGAATAATATAGTGGCAGCACTGGCAATTGCCGAACCTACGTTCATAAAATAGGCAATCTTATGAATATCGCCGAAAGCGAAAAGAGAGAAGAATCTTTGAATCATTAAAAATAACGGAGCACCTGGTTGATGCACAACCTGCATTTTAAAAGCGGAAGCGATAAACTCACCGCAATCCCAGAAACTTACAGATGGTTCTAATGTTAAAATATAAGTTACAGCGGCAATTAGAAAGCAAAGCCAGCCAGTAAGATTATTAATTTTTGAATAATTCATTTCTTTATTGAATAGTTAATGTGTTATTGAGGCGATTAAAATGCAGCCGAAAATAAAGAATAAGATTGATAGTAAGGCAATGTATGGAGGAGTTTAACATTTTTTAGTAATTTTTTTGGTGGTATCATTGGATTCAAGGAGCTTGATCAAGTACATAAGTTTGCTGAATCGGAACGGAGTTAAGGAATAGTCCTCACATGATCCACACATTAGACACACTTTCTTCACAAAAAGGTACCTTTTTGTGGGTTTGGTGTGAAGGAGGTGTGAACCAGGTGTGAAGAAACCTTAATCTTGTGAAGAATTTTCGTCAAGAGCATTGCATTTTGTCATTTTCCGTCTTACATACACTATAATGTAGCTAAAGTTATCGTTAAGATAGCTGAGGTGAATTTTTTCAAAAAAAAATAATTGTTTTTTTATAGAAACAAATTGCTCATTTTTAAGTGGTTATTTTGAGAGGTAGAAAATAGGCTTGAAATAATTCGAGTTTTTTTGAGTTTGTATTTGCAAAATTCAAAAATGTGCGTACATTTGCATTCCCTTTCAAAGCAACTCTAATCAGAAGCTTTTAAACGGAAAGATTGCCCTATAGTATAAAGGTAGTACAACGGTTTTTGGTACCGTTTGTCTAGGTTCGAATCCTGGTGGGGCAACTAACAATATTCGGATTGTGGTTTAGTTCACAATCCGATTTTTTTTAACCAGCATTGATATACCTTCGATCATGCCATTGCAATTTAATCCCGTTAAACTTTTTGCCGGAACAGGTACAAAAGAATTAGCAAAACGAATTGCCGAACAATACGGCAAACCACTTGGCGATGTAACTTTAAATAAGTTTAGCGACGGTGAGTTTCAGCCTTCTTATGATGAAACTGTACGTGGTTGTGATGTTTTTATCATACAGTCTACTTACCAACCTTCTGATAATTTAATGGAATTGTTGCTAATGGTTGATGCTGCGAAAAGGGCTTCAGCACATTACATTACTGCAGTTGTTCCTTACTATGGTTTGGCAAGACAAGATAGAAAAGATAAACCAAGGGTAGCAATAGGTGCTAAATTGGTGGCTAATCTACTGAAATCTGCGGGTATCCACAGAATCATGACTATGGATCTTCACGCTGCACAGATACAGGGATTCTTTGATATCCCGGTTGATCACCTTGATGGTTCTGTCATCTTTGTTCCTTATATTAAAAGTTTGGGACTGGAAAACCTAATTATCGCTTCACCAGATATGGGTGGTTCTTATCGTGCTCGTACTTTTGCAAAGTTCTTTAATGCAGAGGTAGTAATTTGTGATAAGAGACGTAAACGTGCAAACGAAATTGAGTCTATGTCGATCATCGGTGATGTAGTAGGACAGGATGTTGTTTTGATTGACGATATTTGCGATACCGCTGGTACCTTGGCTAAAGCAGCTGCTTTGATCATGGAAAAAGGTGCGAACAGTGTCAGAGCGGTTTGTACACACCCCGTATTATCAGGTAAAGCTTATGAAACTATTGAGAACTCAATGTTGACTGAGTTGATTGTTACGGATACGATTCCTTTAAAACAGGAAAGTGCAAAAATAAGAGTGCTTACTACGGCTCCATTATTTGCAAAGGCAATTGCCAATGTAAATGAGCATGGATCTATTAGTGACCTTTTTAATGTTTAAGAATTATAACAAATAAAATAAATAAAAATGAAAACAATCGCAATTAGCGGTTCTCCAAGAGAGAACGTAGGGAAACGCGATGCTAAAGAGCTTCGCTACGAAGGTAAAGTTCCTGCAGTATTGTATGGTGGTAAAGAGCAAATTCACTTTGCTGTTTTAATCACTGATTTGAAGGATGCTATTTACACTCCAGAAGCAAACTTTGTTGAAATTGAAGTTAATGGTACTAAATTGAAAGCTATCATTAAAGATTTACAATTTCACCCATTAACAGAAGTGTTAATGCACGTAGATTTTCTTCAGTTATTTGATGACAAAGAAATCTTAATGGAAATCCCTGTTAAAATTACTGGTACTTCTCCAGGTGTTAAAATGGGTGGTAAATTAGTTCAAAAATTACGTAAACTTCGTGTTAGAGCATTCCCTAAAGATATGCCTCAAACAATTGAAGTGAGCATCGCTAAAATGGAAGTTGGTAACTTGTTCCGTGTACGTGATCTTGCAAAAGGGAACTACACTATCACTAACACAGGTGAAGATACTATCGTTTCAGTTGGTATGTCAAGAGCTTTAAAACAAGCAGAACAAGCAGCTGGTAAAAAATAATTCTTGCTTAGCAGTTTAAATATAAAAAGCAGCACCCAATCGGTGCTGCTTTTTTTTGTATTTACTATTATATTTGTGGCAAGATGAAATACTTAATTGTTGGTTTAGGGAACATTGGTCCTGAATATGCATATACCCGCCATAACATAGGTTTTATGATTGCAGACGAGCTGGTAAAGCAGCAGGAAGGGACATTTACGAATACTCGTCTGGCTTATTATGCTGAGGTTGGTTTTAAAGGTAGAAAGCTACATGTGATTAAACCAACTACTTATATGAACCTAAGCGGTAAGGCGGTAAACTATTACATGCAGGAATTGAAAATTCCACTAGAGAATGTACTGGTTATCGTTGATGATCTGGCTTTGCCTTTGGGCAAACTGCGTCTGAAATTACAGGGTAGTAGTGCTGGGCATAATGGTTTAAAAAGTATTGAGGGGCTTTGTGGTGGACAAGGTTATCCACGCTTACGCTTTGGTATCAGCGATAATTTTGGTAGAGGACAACAAGCCGATTATGTGCTGTCCCCTTTTGATAAAGATGAGTTACCGGAATTACCCGCATTGATAGATAGAAGTACAGAGCTGATCAAAAGCTTTGTTACTGTCGGTCCTGCTAAAACTATGACCGCTTTTAACCAATAACCTTAGTATATTCCTGTATTTTTTTGTGTAATACAGTTGGTTCAAATGGTTTACTAATTACATCATTGGCACCGGCAGCTATGGCTGTTTCTTTATCCGTATCCATCACTGCGGCAGAGAATGTGATAATGGGAATGTTTTCTTTTCCACTTGCATAACCTTCGCGAATCAGTTTGATGGCTTCTAATCCATTCATTACCGGCATAAAGGTATCCATTAGGATAAGGTCGTAGTCGTTGTCTCTTAGTTTTTCTAATGCCTCTTTTCCGTTTTCTACGACATCCATTTCAATCTGCCAGCTTTGCAGGATTTTGGTAATCAGAAATTTATTAATGGGGTTGTCTTCAGCAACAAGAATTTTGGTGTTGCTAAGTGGTGTCAATTTTTCTTCTGTAGGTTTTTTATCCACGGTAGTTTCTTTAAATATTTCGTACCAGTTGGTAAAACAAAAAGTGCTCCCCTTAAATTCTTCACTTTGCACTTCAAGTAGACCTCCTTTAAGTTTTGCGAGGTTTTTAACAATGGAGAGTCCTAAACCAGTACCTCCAAATTTAATGGTAGTTTGTTCATCTGCCTGCTCAAAAGTTTCAAAAATCTTATCAATGTTCTCTTTTGCGATGCCGATACCCGAATCTATAACAGAAAATTTGAGCTGAACATTGTTCCCTTTTCTGTCCAATATCTCCACCTTTAAGCTTACAGAACCTTCATGCGTAAATTTAATGGCATTGCCAATTAGATTCATCAAGATCTGATTTAAACGAAGAGAATCGGCATGAATCATTTTTGGTAGTTCAGGATCAAGATGTATGCTTAACTCAAGTTTCTTTTCAACCGAAGGGATACGTAGCAGGTCTACAACCGCTTCGCATATTTTAACGATGTCTGTAGGTGCTCTACTGATTTTAAACTTTCCGGATTCTATTTTCGATAGGTCAAGGACATCATTGATGACCCCAAGTAGGGAGTTGGAGGAAACTTCTAGTAGGTTAACCATCTCAAGCTGCTCATCGCTAAGGGTAGTTTTCTTCAGAAGTTGAGTGATTCCAATAATTCCGTTAATTGGCGTCCGGATCTCGTGGCTCATATTGGCCAAAAAGTTATCTTTAATGCGTCTGCCTTGCTCGGCCAGATCTTTTGCTTTGATCAGTTCTTTCTGATTGGCTTCAAGCTCTTTATTCTTGGTTTTTACTTCTCTTTGATTTCTGACAAATTGGATAAATGAGTCGACCTTAGCAGAGGTAATATATGGATCTAAGGGTTTATATAGGTAATCAACGGCGCCAGTGTTTAACCCTTTAACCGCGTGTTTAGTTTCTTTGGATATGGCGGTCACAAATATGACCAGTATCTCTTTAGTTCTGGGATTACTTTTTAGGATTTCTACCAATTCAAATCCATCCATTTCAGGCATTTGAACATCAATCAATGCAATGGCAATATCCATTTCCCAAGATAACCTAAGGGCTTCGTTGGGATTGGTGGTACTGATTATATTAATATCATTTCTTTGCAGAAGAGCTTCAAGGGCAATAATATTTTCGGGTCTGTCATCAACAATTAATATGTTAATTTTTTCCATGCTTTTTTTATTAATTCAGCGGGTTTAAACACTATGCTATTTTTTGGTAAATGTTGTTCTTTTTGTCAATTACTTTAAAGCGGCCCAATTCAGTACTTCTTAATGTCTCTTTTGACCCAAGACATAAAAAACCAAAATTAGCTAAACTATTGTAAAATAACTCTATGACTCTTTTTTGTAGTTCGATGTTGAAATAAATAAGGACGTTGCGGCAAGAAATTACCTGGAACTCATTAAATACCCCATCTGAAGCTAGATTATGTACAGAAAAGAGAATATTCTTTTTTAAGGAATGATTAATCGATGCAGCGTTATACTTTGCCGTATAATAATTAGATAATGTGTTTGTTGTTTCGGTTTTCTGAAAATTCTCAGCGTATTGTTTCATCTTCTGCAAGTTGTAAATCCCGTTTTTTGCTTCTTCCAATACATCGGAGTTAATGTCTGTACCGTAAAAAAAGCAACGGTCGTATAAATTTGCTTCGGCGAACATGATCGCAAAAGAATAGAGCTCTTCTCCTGTAGAGCAGCCTGCATTCCAGACTTTAATCCTTTGATAGGAATTTAAATATGGGATGACATTGGTAGTTACCGATTTGTAGAAGGATGGATCTCTAAACATTTCGGTTACATTAACGGTTATCTCGATTAAAAATGACTCAAAATAATCTTGATCATTGGTTAACAGGGTACGTAAGTCGAACAAGCTTAGTTTTTGCAACTCCATGATTCTGGTTACCCTTCTTTTTAAGGAGGCAGCAGAATAGTCGCTGAAATCAAAACCATGAATGTTTTTTATGAAGATGATCAGGTTATCCAGTTCTTCATAGGTAATGGTGTCGGTATCGTTATTCATCTTAGCTTAGCCAAACTCTTAACATTGAAAGTAACTTATCCATATCTACAGGTTTGGAGATATAGTCATTGGCCCCTGCTTCAATACACTTTTCTTTATCATTTTTCATTGCTTTAGCAGTTAAGGCAATGATAGGCAACCTGGCAAAATCTTTTTTGCTTCTAATGATTCTCATGGCTTCATAGCCATCCATTTCAGGCATCATGATGTCCATGAGTACAAGATCAATCTGATTGGATTCTAGCTTCTCTATGGCTTCTCGGCCATTATTTGCGATAACAATTTTTAAATCATAGGCTTGTAGAGCACTGGATAGTGCGAATATATTACGCATATCATCGTCTGTGATCAAAATGGTTTTATCCTTCAAAACCTTTTCCATTGTAGAGGAAGTTTTGCCGCTATGATGTTTGCTGATGGTAGCTGAAGTTACAGGACCATCTTGTTTTAGCTTGTTCATAAACAAACTCACCTCATCTATTAGTCTATCGTTAGATTTATTCGATTTTAGGACCATAGCTTCGGTGTACTTCATGATATGAGCCATTTTCTCCTCATCCAATTCCATCGCGGTATTGATGATTACCGGGATATGAGCGCAGTCAGGACGAGCTTTGATGATATCCAGCAATTCGAACCCTGAAATATCCGGAAGTTTGAGGTCGAGGATAATACAATCAAAAGTGTGTTGCTCCAAAAGGGTTAGTGCTTCTTTACCGGTAAAAGCTTGTTTTACTTCGACACCTCTTTCTGTTAATTGTTGCGTTAGGATGGTGCTATGCAATTCCTGATCTTCAATAACAAGCACGGTGTTTAAGTTGTATTTTAAATGAGCAGCACTTAGTAGTTCGAATGCTTCATCGAGTTGTTCTTTTTCTGTTGGTTTTTTCAAAAAGCCAATGGCTCCTTCTTTTTTGGCTTTTCCCACTTTTTCATTCCCTGCTGACATCATGTGAACAGGGATGTGTTTGGTTCTTGGATCAGCTTTTAATTTTTTAAGGATAGTCCAGCCATCCATTACCGGTAACATCACATCTAACACGATGGCATCTGGAAGCTCAGAGAAGGCCATCTCAAGGGCTACGTCACCACTGTGTGCAAGAATAGGAGCAAAGCCTTTTTCTTTTGCATAATCATTAAGTAAATCAGCAAAGGGCAGATCATCTTCAACAATCAGTAACTTTTGTTTTTCGTTTGGCTGACTTGGGATGAATTTTGGATCGGGAAGGATGGGAGTAATGGTTGGTTCTTCAATCTCAACTATCGTGTCCTGATGATGTTGATTATTCGCTTCATTATTTTTTGGAATGAAGAAAGTGAATGTACTTCCTTGTCCCTGTTTACTTTTAACCTGAATCTCTCCACCTAAGATATGCGCGAGTTCCTTGCTAATAGATAAGCCTAGTCCTGTACCCCCGTATTTTCTACTGGTAGAGCCGTCTGCTTGCTGGAAGGCTTCAAATATTAGCTTTTGCTTATCTGCAGGGATGCCAATTCCAGTGTCCTTTACCGTAATGGCAATGACGTCTTCGGTTGTCGTTTTTAATTGACTGGAGAAAAAGACTGTATCTGGTTTTGCCTTGTGTATTTCGAGTGTAATTTCTCCATGCTCCGGTGTGAATTTAAAGGCATTTGAAAGCATGTTTTTGACCACCTGTTTCACTCTCGATTGATCGGTAAGGATGGCTTTGGGTAACGCTGTGTCAAGTATGGTTTCGAAAGTGATTTTTTTACTTTTGGCCAATTCCGCAAATAAAGCCTCCATATCCTGTTTAATTTCCGCAGGTTTTAATGGCGATATGCTAAGATCCAATTTTCCGGATTCGATTTTAGACAGATCAAGGATGTCATTAATCAATGTTAACAAGTCAGTTCCTGCATTATGAATTACACCTGCATATTTTATCTGATCTTCATTCAGATTTTCCGGACGATTTTCTTTTAAAATACGTGCTAGAATTAAGATACTGTTTAATGGTGTTCTCAACTCATGACTCATATTGGCCAGGAACTCTGATTTGTACTTACTTGAAATCTCTAGTTCTTCGGCTTTTACACTTATCGCTTCTTTGGCTTGGTTTACGGCAATGTTGCGTTCTTCAAGTTGTTGCGCCTTTTCTTCCAATTCTGCATTGGTTTGGCGTAACTCTTCTTGTTGAACTCTTAGTTCTTCTTCTGATGCTTGCAGCTGCTCAGATTTGTAGACCAGTTCTTCGTTTGTTGTACGTAATTCTTCCTGTTGGCTTTCCAGTTCTTCCGCCTGCTGTTGGGTTTGCTCAAATAATGCTCTTAGTTTAACACGGGCCATAGCACTGTTTACACCAACACCTATGCTTTCAGCAACAGTGTTTAACAGTAATTGGACAGTCTCATTAGGTTGTGTATTTAGTCCTAATTCAATAATGGCAATAGATTCGTCTTCGAAAACTATAGGCATTACGTAAATACAGTTGGGAGGAGCTTCCCCGAGCCCAGAATGCATTTTAATATAATCTGTTGGTATGTTATCCAGTAATTTATTCTGCTTTTCTGCTGCCGCTTGCCCAATAAAACCTTCACCAAAATGATATTCATGTCTGGTGCTTTTTGTATTCTGCCAGGCGTATCCCCCTTCAAATTTAATGGTCTTTTTAATTTGATTAACTAGGAAAAAGGCGCCAATGGGGGCATTGATATAGTTGCAGATTTTAGTAATGATATTGGTAGCCAGTTCATCTAACTCCTGTTCGCCACGCATGGCCTCGTTAATTGCGGTAGCTCCTAAAAGCAACCAGTTTTTTTGCTCGTTCTCTGCCGAAATTTTTTCCAGTTCAAGGTTTGAATCTCTGATTTGAATTTCTGTTTCTTTTTGCTGATCAAATGTTCGTCTGATATAGGATAGTAAGAACAAGATCAGACAGAAAATGACAACTGAACTGAGTACAACTACGAGTTCGCTTTGAAAGCTACTTTTATGAATATTTGCTTTTCTTTTGATTAGCAAATCTTTTTCAGCCTGAATGATCTTATTGCTTAGTTCAAGAACTTTGTTTTTGAAAAATAGTCCAGTGCCATTCATTACGCGAATTGAAGCTATATCTTCTCCTTTTAGTTCATAAGTACGTAGGGATTCTTTCATTTCTTCTACTTTCTCATGGGCGTAAAAATCAAGGGAGTCAATGAGTGTTTCCTGTGCCGAGTTGTCACTAACGGATCTTTTTAAGTCCTGAATTGTATTTAAAATCTTCGAAGAATTTTCCTTATAAGGTATCAGGTACGCTGGTTTTCCGCCCATGATATAACCCCTGAGCCCAGTTTCTGAATTGAGAACTTGAAACTCTATATCTTTGACAAGGCTAATCACATCGTAGGTGTGTCCCTGCCATTTGGTGTCGTCGTTAAGTTTATCGATACTAAAATATGAGGTTATTGCTGATAACAGAACAAATGATAGAGAGACAATGAAGCCTGTTAATACTTGTTGTTTAAAATTTAGTTTAAACATGCTATAGGTTGATAATTAAAATCAATAGTTATAATAACGGACAATATTAGTGATAATATTTAATTAGCGGTCTGCTGATACTTAATTTGTTCGGGAAATTAGCTTAATTCTTGGAGATATTGTAGGTATGTAGCACCAATAGGGATTGATTTGTCTCCAACCCAGACCTGATTGCGGTCAAACTTAGCTATCTTTTCTTTCGCGACAATGAATGCACGATGTATGCGGATGAAATTTTTAAAGGGCAGTAACTGCAGCATTTCGTTGAGCGTGACTCTTGTGCTAAGCAGTCTGTTGTTGTTCAGGTGAATTTGAGTGTAATTTCCTGAAGCTTCAATATAAAGAATATCGTTAATTGATACCTTTATTTGCTCATAGCCGTCTTTAACAAAGATATGAGCTACTTGTTGTAGCTCCCCTGAATTGTTTCTGAGGCTATAAAGTTCCTGAGCTTTATTACAAGCCTTTAAGAATCTTGGAAGCGAAAAAGGTTTTAGCAAATAGTCAATGGCATCGAGTTCGAAACTTTTTACTGCATGTTCAGAGTAGGCGGTAGTGAAAATTACCATTGGAGGTGTGCTTAGACTATTCAGAAAATCAATTCCATTAATGTCTGGCATTTTTATATCCAGGAAAATGAGATCTGCTTTGTTGTTCTGAAGAAAGGTTATGGCATCAAAGGCGTTTGTAAAGGTTTCAACAAGTTCAATAAAGGGAACCTTAGAGGCGTGCGACCGCACTACATCCAAAGCTATGGGTTCATCATCTATCGCTATAGCAATCATTTTTTAAAGCTAGTCATTTCCTGAAAGCTGAAGTGTAAGATGGATAAAAAATTCTTTTGCATTTTCTCTGATGATGAGTTCGTGTTGATCTGGATATAATAAGTCCAATCTCTGTCTTACATTTTGAAGGCCTATTCCAGTTTGCAACTTTTCCGGATCGTTGTTCTGTTTTAAATGGAGGCTGTTGTGGACATCGAAGTATAACGTTTTTCCACTTGTTTGCAAGGTGATTTTAATATGTGACGGGGACTGCAGACTGATGCCATGTTTAAATGCATTTTCAACAAAGGGGATGAGTAACATAGGGGAAATCAGGAGGCCATTTATTTGTTCTTCAATCTGAATTTCGATGATTATACCATCAGAGGTGGAAGTTCGTAGTTTTTGCAGTGCAATGTAGTTATTTAGATAGTCGATATCTTTTGAAAGTAAGATCTTGTCTTCTACATTTTCCTGCAACATGAAGCGCATCATATCTCCCAACCTTTGGATGCCTTCTCCGGTTCGTTCTGCTTTTTCTTGTAAAGCTGTACCATATAAGGTATTTAAAGCATTAAAAAGGAAGTGTGGATTGATCTGGGATTTTAAGAAATTGAGGTTTGCATCTGCCTTGCCAAGCTCTGTTTTTAGCGTAACGATCTCCTCCGTTTTTAAGGCATTTCTGTCTTTATAGATTCTCCATGCAATTGGAGTAACTAATATAAGTTGTGTTAAGAAATTGCCGAGTAACACAACCAGAAGGTTTGCTTCTTTATCCCCATGAGTCAATAGCTCTTTTATGGAAATGTTGATGTTAAAGAAAGTAATGTAAAGGTTATTGAAATGTCCATAGTTATTAAGTGTTATTGGTATGGTAATCATTGCCAGAATTGCTGTAGAGAATGCGGCCATGAAAAGCATAGAATAAAAGTATCGGGTACGTTTCCAGACTCTTTTTGATGATTTTGGTATGCTGCTATATATCGCATATAAGTACAACATTATAACGAAAGGCACAACTAACAATGCATAGAGCTTGATAATTGAATTGGTGTATGAGAAAAAGAGCACAGATGTAATAATGATCCAGAAACTAACCAGGTAGCCTGCTTCTAATTGCAATTCATTTTTCTTTTGATCGCTGGTTATTAAGATGTAGATGATCTTAATGGCAAGTAGCGTAGCCCAGAAAATATTAATTACACCTGATATAAAGCCGATTGAAATAAGGGTGAATGTTAACAGGACCCCATTTTTAGCCGCCCCTTCTTTCTTGTTTAGCTCGGGGGTTACATAAAAACTCAACAGAATATAACTGATAGAGATGACGAGAAAATCGAAAAAATTTGGTAAAAAATTACCCGTTACCGTACTAATCAAAGATTGAGGTTCATTGTTTAGATTTGGGGCTGCCCCACTATTAAAAAGAGAAAAGAGAAATGCAATTGCAATTGCAGCTGTAACGATTAGCAGTTCTAATTTGGCGATTTCTTTTGAGTTCATGTGATATATACTTTAAAGCAGTAGATTTCCTTTATGGTGCAATAATACAAACCGCATAGTTTTGAAATTTTAAAATGTGACGAAACCCGTTAAAAATGTGACGAATTAAATTTTAATTTTGCGAGTATGATCGTATACGGAATACCAAATTGCAATACTGTAAAAAAAGCCAGGACCTGGCTGGAAGAAAACGGGTTTAATCCTGAGTTTCATGATTTCAAGAAAAAAGGGATTACTGCTGAAAAGTTGAATGACTGGTGTGATGTTTTTGGATGGGAAACTGTTTTAAATAAAAAAGGAACTACCTGGAAGAAGTTGAGTCTTGAGGTACAGCAAATGGTAACGGATAAAAAGTCTGCAATTGAGGTTTTACTCCAAAATAATAGTGCCATAAAACGCCCGGTAGTTGAAGTTGATGGAAAGCCTATGCTGATCAGTTTTGATGAGGATCAATATAAGGCTGTTTTGAAATAAAGGCGGTAAAACTTTTCCTGTTAAACTTTGTTAAATTATATATTTACCGATTAAACAGCCTTACATTTGATTATGCTTAAAAATCTGCTCTTGTTCCTTGTGTTTATTGTTCCATTTAAAATAATGGCGCAAGGGGGGACCGTGTCTGGTAATGTTTATGATTTTGACAATAGGACCTTTCCATTACAGAGCGTTAAGGTGAGAAATCTAAGCAATAGTAGAGTTGAAGTAACTAAGGCTGCTGGGCAGTTTACAATCCCTGCTAAGGTTGGTGATTTGATTGAGTTTTCGGCGGTAGGCTACCATACAGATACTTTGTTTTTAATTAACCTGAAGTCGAAAATTATATTTTTACCGGGTAATTCCACTACGCTAAGGGAGGTTGAAATTATGGGGGCAAAAATAAATCCCTATATTTTAGCTCCCGACCCTTTTGCCAAACCTTATACGCGTGTTGCTACGGATGGTCTTCAGGGGAAAGGTAACAACGATAGGGCAGGCGGGCTACTTTTTAATCTTGGTTATGGAAAGTACAGAAGGCAGCAAGAAAAGATTAGATTGCTGGAGGAAAGAGATCGTTATCAAGCGGAGATCAATGCCGTTTTTACAGAGGCTTATGTCTCTGATCTGGTAAAGCTTAAAGGTGATGATCTGAAGAATTTCATGGCCATGTATAGACCGCCGGAGGAATTGGTGAAAAGTGAAAGACCTTTTAATTATGCTTATTATACGGTTAAAGCTTACCATAGCTGGTTGAAACTATCTCCTGAGGAAAGAAAGATATCAGCAATGCCTAAATTAAAGGCTGATTAATAATACCGTTACATTATAGGCGGATCTCATTTCGTTTTATACCTTTATTAAATTGTAACTAACAATTTAATATGATTCATAAATCCACTTTATTATGCGCTTTGCTGTGTATCTGGTGTTTTACCGGTTTTACACAGCAAGGTACTCTTCCTGCGAGCAATTACGATCCTCATGCAGCTTTTAGTCCATTGTTTTATACGCAAAATGGGAATGAATATCGTTCGGCCAGTGGAGCACCCGGGCCAAAATATTGGCAGAACCGTGCAGATTATAGCATCACTGCAAATCTTGATGAAGTAAAGAATACCGTATCTGGAACTGTTACGATTACTTATAAAAATAATAGTCCTGATCGTCTGCCTTTTTTATGGTTGCAACTGGATCAGAATTTATTTTCGACAGATTCTCGTGGTAATGCTTTGATCGCTGCAGGTAGCCGCTATGGTTCGAGAGGCGAAAAGTTAGTTGGTGGCTACAAAATAGATGGAATTGCCATATCGCAAAAATTAAAGCCGGTTAAATTTACTAGGTTAACTGATGACACCCGGATGCAGATTCGCTTAGCTGCACCAATGGAAGCGAATGGTGATATAATTGTTATCAAGATGAATTTCTCATTTATTATTCCGGTTAATGGCTCAGATAGAATGGGACATTTGGCTACAAAGAATGGGGAGATTTTTGCGATTGCGCAGTGGTTTCCTAGAATGAGTGTTTACGATGATATCCTTGGATGGAATACATTGCCTTATTGGGGTGCTGGAGAGTTTTATTGTGAGTATGGCGATGTAGATTTTGCTGTAACAGCACCAGCTAATCATATTGTAATGGGCTCTGGTGAGTTGTTGAATCCGCAAGAAGTATTTACAGCTGAACAGTTAAAACGTTGGAATGCTGCGAAACTGAGTGATAAAACAATAGCAATTAGATCTGAGTCGGAGGTGACGGATGCTAAATCGCGTCCGGCAAAAGATAAACTTACCTGGAGATTTAAAATCAAAAATACACGTGACGTGGCTTGGGCCTCTTCAAAGGCTTTTGTACTTGATGCTGCTCGTATTAATTTACCTAGTGGTAAAAAGTCACTTGCAGTTTCGGCGCATCCGGTTGAAAGCAACGGCAAAGATGTTTATGGAAGAGCCGTGGAGTATGTGAAGGCTTCGATAGAGCATTATTCTGATAAATGGTTTGAATATCCTTATCCCATGGCGGTAAATGTGGCTTCTAATGTTGGTGGGATGGAATATCCTGGAATTGTGTTTTGTGGATGGACGGCCAAAGGGGCAAGTGCCTGGGGTGTAATTGATCATGAATTTGGACACACCTGGTTTCCTATGATTGTGGGTAGTAATGAGCGTAAGTTTGGCTGGATGGACGAGGGATTTAATACTTTTATTAATGGACTATCTACTGAAGCCTTTAACAAAGGGGAATATAATGGTGAACCTGCGGATATGCATAAAATTGCCAAAGGGCTTGGCTCGCCTGGATTGGAATACATCATGTTGAGTCCGGATGCAATGAAAGAGGCGAATATTGGCATAAATTTGTACTATAAACCGGGTTGGGGAATGGATATCTTAAGGGATCAGATCCTGGGACCTGATAGGTTTGATTATGCTTTTAGAAACTATATATCGGAATGGGCTTATAAGCATCCATCACCATTTGATTTCTTTCGTGCTATGGAGAATGGTGCAGGTGAAGATCTTTCCTGGTTCTGGAGAGGCTGGTTTTTGGAAAACTGGAAAATGGATCAGGCTATTGCTGGTGTCAAAGAAGTTAAACAGGCTGGAATTATTACTGGCTATAATATTGTTGTGGCCAATTTGGAGAAAATGCCAATGCCTATCCTTATGGAAGTTAAAACAAAAAGTGGTAAGACTGATCTGGTTAAAATTTCTGTTGATGTGTGGATGAGGAATAAAACCTGGACGGTATATTATCCAACGGATGACGAGGTAGTTTCTGTTGTTTTGGATCCAAAACACGTTTTTCCTGATGTTGATGAGCGTAATAATTCCTGGCGCAAAAATTAAAGGAAAATAAGCCATTCTGTTTAAAGTCTGGCATCTCTTAGGCTCCTGAAGGGGAGCAAAGAGCGCCTAGGTCTTTTCATAGAAGGCGTATTTTCCTTTAGGCATGATGCAGATAGCATTATGCTTATACGTCATGCTTGAAACAAAATTTGCCTTCTACGAATAGGCCTAGGAAGATTTTCCGATTCTTCATCGGTAAAAGATTCCAGACTATGAGTAGAATGGCTAATTTTGCCCTTTATTTGAAGAAGCTAGCCTTTAGTTTCTCCGCATCTAATATTGTTTCTGGCTCTTCGAGTTTAATTAGCCAGCCTTTTTGTTTAAGCAAGGCAATTTCTTCTTTGGCAACAGAAAGGTCTTTTCCTTTGATGCTCTTATGGAATATGATCGGAGCCTTAGGTTCGAAGTTTGCTGGTGTACTGGTTAATATTTCCAATCTGAATTTTGGCCAGATCTGGATGTCGCCCAGTTGAGCCGAGTAGATCTTTTTAGTCGTGTTTGGAGGAATAATGCCAGCAAATTCTCCTTTAAAATTTTCTTGTTTCTCCGTAGTTAGACTGGCTAATAGCTGGTAAGATGTTTCATTTACGAGGTGAAAGTGTGCTACAGAAGTGCTATGTTGATCGGCGACCAAAGCCAGGTAAATACCCTCTTTTTTGAATTCGGCTTCTGGGACAACGATATTGGGTTTGCTGGTCACCACATCATTGTCAGTGATGTCACCATGTACCAATGTTACTTTGCTAGCCAGAACGGGAATTTCAAAATCATTTGAATCTGTTACCCCAATGGTAGTTTTATCAATAATCCGGGTAATATACCCTTCAATGTTTTCGTCTACAAAACGAACAAAATCACCCAGTTTTAAATCCATATCATGTTGTGTTTGTTTTTATTGTAATTAGGTTGGCCGTTCGGCTTGTGATGTCTTTTATCTCGAATCGGTAGAACCGGTATACAAATCTAGTTATTCTTATTATTTTTGCACTATGGCAGGACAAGAACAAGTAAATAATCCACTACATGGCAAGACGCTTGAGTTTATATTGAAGCAATTGGTATGGCATTACGGTTGGGAGGAAATGGGGAAGCTGGTTAAGATTGCTTGTTTTAATAACAATCCGACACTTAAATCAAGTTTGACTTTTTTGCGTAAGACGGACTGGGCACGTAAAAAAGTTGAAAAATTATACTTGAATACTTTTCATTAATCTTCTATATTGTAGTTCATTAGATTTAAAATGAGCTTCGTACGATCAATTAATTTTTATGCGTCTCTCTTCTTTTTAGGTTTACTGGTGTTTGCTCGTAATTTACGGGCACAGGAAGTTGAGGATGTTCGAAACAGCATTGAGTTTTCTCCGCAAGTTTCTTTAGGGGTATTTACTGCTGATCATCAATTGCGCGGTACAGCATATGGGGGCGAGTTGACTTATCATATGAATACTGTTGCTAATCTCAGGCCCTGGATGAGGTTGATGAATTTGAAAAGTCTTGACCTGGTTTTCAATTATAAGAATATGAGTGACATTGTAATGGTGTCGGATCCAAGACCTGGTAGATTTGGTGATTCATATGCCTTGATTGCTGCACTTAATTTTTCGATATTAAAGACCAAAGGAGCCGAGTTGCTTCTTGCGCCCGGATTTGGATTGGGGTATTTAGGCGAGACCTGGTTTACCAATGAAAATATCCTTGTAGGAAGTCACCTTAATTTTTCATCACGGATTGCATTAAAATTATCCACTCAGATTGGCCCATCTACAAAGCTATTGGCAGGAATAGATGTTCTCCATTTTTCTAATGGGGCGATAAGGGTGCCAAACAATGGAATGAATGTGAGTAGTGTTAGTTTGGGTATTGTGCAGTCTTTGAATGTAAAAAGGGTGCTTATAGATAGTGCTAGGAAGGCTGTGGAATATAAAAAGCACAGTATGGATGTTGGGGTCAATATTGGTCGGCGTGGAGTTTATAGGAGTAAGGATGGTTTGTTTAAGACCGGTTTGTATGCGGGATATAATTATCGGTTAGATGCTGTTCTTGGTCTTAGTGCAGGGCTGGATGCTGTTTATTACCATACTATATATGACCCGCTGAGGAATGATGAAACTTTTCAGTCCAAGGCAAGCTCATTTGACAGATGGCGCGTGGGGCTTGGTATCGGACCCGATTTGTGGTTAGGTAGATTGGGGCTAATGACTAAATATGGTTATTATTTGCATTATAATAGTTTGATGAATATAAAGGCCTATTGGACTACCGGATTGAAGTATCAAATTATGGGGGGCTTAGCTGTTCAAGCTAAAATGTATCTACATCAAACTGAAGCCGATTTTGTAGGTTTTGGATTGATTGTTACGCCCTAAAAAACTAAGATTTATAGATAGAAAGGTGGGTATGTAATTATGCCTTTGTCTTTTAAGGGATTAAATTTGTGTTAACCCCTTGATTTATAAAATGTATTGTCTTACCTTTGCAGTCCCTTATTGAGGGGTAAAGTTTTTAAACATTAATAGAAAAACAAAAAAAGAACAATGCCAACCATTCAACAATTAGTTAGAAAAGGTAGAGTAGCACTGGAGTTCAAGAGTAAGTCTCCGGCGTTGGACAGTTGTCCACAGCGAAGAGGTGTATGTACACGTGTATATACGACTACCCCTAAAAAACCAAACTCAGCAATGCGTAAAGTTGCGCGTGTACGTTTAACCAATGGTAAAGAGGTTAACGCATACATCCCTGGAGAAGGTCACAACCTACAGGAGCACTCAATCGTATTGATTCGTGGTGGTCGTGTTAAAGATTTGCCAGGTGTACGTTATCACATCATCCGTGGAGCATTAGATACTTCAGGTGTTGCTGGTCGTAACCAACGTCGTTCTAAATACGGAACAAAACGCCCTAAGCCAGGACAAGTAGCTGCGGCACCAACAAAAGGTAAAAAGAAATAATTAGGAGGAAAACAAAATGAGAAAGTCAAAACCAAAAAAGAGAATCATTCTTCCTGATCCAAAATTTAACGATGTTCAGGTGACCCGTTTCGTAAACAACATGATGTTTGACGGAAAGAAATCTATCGCTTATTCAATTTTTTATGATGCTGTAGAATTAGCAGAGAAAAAAGTTGGTGAGAACGGATTAGAAATATGGAAACGCGCTTTAACTAACGTAATGCCTGCAGTAGAGGTTAAGTCACGCCGTGTTGGTGGTGCTAACTTCCAGGTACCAACAGAGGTTAGACCTGACCGTAAGATTGCTTTAGGCATGAAATGGTTAATTTCATATGCACGTAAACGTGGTGAAAAAACAATGAAAGAGAAATTAGCAGGTGAAATCGTTTCAGCAGCTAAGGGTGAAGGTGCAGCAGTTAAGAAAAAAGAAGACACGCATAAAATGGCTGAAGCCAACAAAGCGTTCTCTCACTTCCGTTTCTAATTATATAGAATCATAAAATGTCAAGAGATTTAAAATTTACAAGAAATATTGGAATCGCGGCTCACATTGATGCGGGTAAAACCACAACAACTGAGCGTATCCTTTATTATGCTGGGGTAAACCACAAGATTGGTGAGGTTCACGAAGGTGCATCTACCATGGACTGGATGGTACAGGAAGCTGAACGTGGGATAACAATCACGTCTGCTGCAACTACTGTTTTCTGGCCTTACCGCGGTAACAAATATCAGGTAAACGTTATCGATACTCCTGGACACGTGGATTTTACCGTAGAGGTAAACCGTTCATTGCGTGTTTTGGATGGATTGGTGTTTTTGTTTTCAGCTGTTGATGGTGTTGAGCCTCAATCTGAAACCAACTGGCGTTTAGCTAACAACTATGCAGTTCCACGTATTGGTTTCGTTAACAAAATGGACCGTTCTGGAGCTGACTTCTTAAAAGTTGTTAAGCAAGTAAAAGATATGTTGGGCAGTCACGCTGTTCCATTGCAATTACCTATCGGTGCTGAAGATAACTTTACTGGTGTTGTTGATTTGATCAATAACCGTGGTATCGTTTGGAATGAGCATGATAAAGGTATGACTTTTACTGAAGTGCCAATTCCTGAGGATATGGTTGAAGAGGTTGCACAGTGGAGAGAGAACTTATTAGAAGCTGTTGCTGATTATGATGAGTCGTTAATGGAGAAATTCTTTGAAGACCCTAATTCAATCACTGAGCGTGAGATTCTTGATGCATTGCGTAAAGCAACTTTAGATGCGAAAATCGTTCCTATGGTTTGTGGTTCATCTTTCAAAAACAAAGGTGTTCAAACCATGTTGGATTTGGTAATGGAATTATTGCCTTCGCCAATGGATGTTGATGGTATCACTGGTACCAATCCTGAAACAGGTGAAGAAGTAACTCGTCAACCAGATATCAACGAACCTTTTGCAGCTTTAGCGTTTAAAATTGCAACGGATCCTTTCGTAGGTCGTTTATGTTTTATCCGTGTTTATTCAGGTAACTTAGAAGCAGGTTCGTACGTTTATAACGCACGTTCTGAAAACAAAGAGCGTATTTCTCGTATCTTCCAAATGCATGCTAACAAGCAAAACCCAATCCCTAACGTAGGTGCTGGTGATATTGCTGCTGTAGTAGGATTTAAAGATATCAAAACTGGTGATACACTTTGTGATGAGAAACATCCAATTGTTCTTGAATCAATGGATTTCCCTGAGCCAGTTATCGGTTTAGCTATTGAGCCTAAAACTCAGGCTGACGTTGATAAATTAGGTATTGGTCTTGGTAAATTAGCTGAAGAGGATCCTACATTTAGAGTTCAGACAGATCAGGAAACTGGTCAGACTGTAATCTCTGGTATGGGTGAGCTTCACTTAGATATCTTGATTGACCGCTTAAAACGTGAGTTTAAAGTTGAGGTTAACCAAGGTGCGCCACAGGTAGCTTACAAAGAAGCAATCAATGGAACAGTTCAACATCGTGAGACTTATAAAAAACAATCTGGTGGTCGTGGTAAATTCGCGGATATCCAAGTTGTTATTTCTCCTATCGATGCGGATTGGGAAAAAGGTGGCTTGCAGTTCGTAAACGAGATCACTGGTGGTTCAATTCCTCGTGAATTTATTCCATCTGTTGAAAAAGGATTTGCAGCGTCTATGGCTAATGGAGTATTGGCAGGTTATCCACTACCTGACATGAAAGTTCGCTTAATTGATGGTTCATTCCACGCAGTCGATTCAGATGCTTTATCATTTGAGCTTGCTGCCAAAATGGCTTACCGTGAAGCATTACCTAAATGTAATCCAGTATTGATGGAGCCTATCATGAAAATCGAGATCCTTACTCCTGAAGAAAACATGGGTGATGTTATCGGTGATATGAACCGTCGTCGTGGTCAACTTTTAGGTATGGATACACGTAATGGTTCTCAGGTAATTAAAGCAACTGTGCCTCTTTCTGAGATGTTTGGTTATGTAACTCAGTTACGTACCATTACTTCTGGTCGCGCGACTTCTACAATGGAATTCGATCACTACGAACCAGCTCCTAAAAACGTACAGGATGAAGTAATTGCTAAATCAAAAGGTAGAATCAAATCTGCTGAATAATAAAATTCAATCAGCAACCGGTTATTAATAGCTCTAACCGGTTGCTTTAATACATATATCATGAGCCAAAGAATTAGAATCAAATTAAAATCTTACGATTACAACTTGGTAGATAAATCTGCTGAGAAGATCGTGAAAACTGTTAAACCTACGGGTGCAGTGGTTAGCGGACCTATTCCGTTGCCTACAGAAAAGAAAATCTTCACTGTTTTGCGTTCACCACACGTGAACAAAAAAGCACGTGAGCAATTTCAATTATGTGCTTACAAACGTTTGTTAGATATTTATAGCTCTAACTCAAAAACAGTTGACGCATTAATGAAACTTGAATTACCTAGCGGTGTTGAAGTAGAAATTAAAGTTTAACTTTATTTGACAGTAAAAAGAAAAGCCTTCCCGATCATTTCGGGAAGGCTTTTCTTTTTGTAGGTATTTACTAACCTCGACTTCTTAACTCTTCAAGTTTGTTGCGTTCGTCTTGAAGTTCTCTTGCCAGTTTTTTCTCTTTATCGTTTGCTTTAGTTTTATAAGACTGATATTCCTGTGCGATCTCTTCATATAGATTGCTGCGATATTTTGCCTCATGGATATGTTTAGCGGATCTTAGAATCAGGAAGGCAAGGGCGGCAGCCAGGCCAATGATCAAGCTCCATACGATGGTATTATAGGTTGACTTGGTAAATGCTATTCCTAGAAAATTGATCTCATTTATTTTCGCATTTGTACCGGCAAGTGCACTTTCTTTTCCGCTGATTTGACTTTTTAAATCGGTGATGGTCTTTTCTTGTGTATTAAGTTTTTGGTTTGCACTTGTAAGTTGCCTGCGTGTAGTAGAGAGGGTATCGTTAAGGTTTTTCCAAAAAGCGGAAATTCTTTCAGGATTTACCAATTTATAACCGTTTATGGTTTTGGACTTTGTAAGCAGGAGTTGGTATTGTCCTTTTAAACTTGGGTCGACTTTAGTTGAATCGTTGGTTAACTGGCCCTGAGCACTGAAGCTAAGTATTAAAGCCGAAATAATAGGGAGTATTATTTTTTTCATCATATGGGTATTGGTTTATGTCTAATTTAACTATGATATTTTAATTTTATTGTGTTTTGGTTGGAGATAGTATATTTGTAGCAATGTCGGTATTACTATTTACAATTATAGTTTTGGTAGGTGCTTTTTTGGCCGGATTGGTGGGCTCGCTTACTGGTCTGGGTGGAGGAGTAATTATTATTCCATTGTTAACACTTGGCTTAGGGGTTGATATTCATTATGCTATAGGTGCATCAATTATATCGGTAATTGCGACTTCGTCGGGTTCGGCTGCTGCTTATGTTAAGGAAGGGATCACAAACATCCGGATAGGTATGTTTTTAGAGGTCGCCACCACCATAAGTGCAATAATTGGCGCGATAGTAACTGTTTATATTAATCCGAGCTATATCGCCGTTATTTTCGGTTTGATCCTTTTGTTTTCTGCAGCGATGATGGTTAGAAAGAAAGTGGATCATTCTGATAATGATACTTCCGGGAAGCTCGCAGTTTTTTTTAAGCTGAATGGTACTTACCCTACTGAGAATGGAGTTAAGAAGTATGCGGTTCACAATGTGATTGGTGGATTCTTAATGATGTTTGTTGCGGGTACGATATCTGGCTTATTGGGGATTGGTTCTGGTGCTTTGAAAGTGATTGCAATGGATAACATCATGAGGATTCCGTTTAAGGTATCTACAACAACGAGTAATTTTATGATGGGGGTAACTGCTGCTGCTAGTGCCATTGTTTATCTTCATCGCGGGCAGATTGATCCTGGGATAGCTATGCCTGTAACTGTGGGGGTATTGCTTGGGGCTACTATTGGTTCTAAAATATTGGTGAAGACAAAAACGGATAAGCTAAAAGTGGTATTTGCAATTGTGGTTACATTTTTGGCGATTCAAATGATTTATAATGGATTATCTGGTAGGTTATGATTAAGGAGAGTAAGAATTTTTTTGCGGATAAGGATATACAGGTTATTTTGGGCACCCTATTGCGAGTTGGCGTGATTTCATCCATGACTGTAGTGTTTATTGGTGGGCTTATATACCTATTCTTTAACTATGCAAACGTAGTTGATTATGGTAAGTTTGATTCTGGAAAGTCTGGATTGGCCTCTGTTGGGGCAATTTTTGAAGGCTTAAAAACAATGGATGGGGCTGCTATTATCCAATTTGGCACATTATTATTGATTTTTACACCAGTAGCCAGGGTTGTTTTCTCTGTTTTTAGCTTCTTAATTGAGCGTGATTACCTATACGTTTTGATCGGTTTGATGGTTTTGTCCATTATCTTATATAGTTTAAGCGATAAGTTGGTTGGTTAAATCTGACTTTAATTGCATGCTACCCAGTGAAAACAAATTTTTAGCAATTATTTGAAAATATATTTAGCTAACTATTTGAAAATTAAGATTTCTTTCTTATTTTTGCCCTCCCTTAAGTGGGATGTGTATCCACCTTGAACGAAGCCCTACTGCTTCGATGGGTGTTAATTTAAAAAAAGAAAATGTCAGGTATTATTGGAAAAAAAGTAGGAATGACCAGCATATTCGACGCAGATGGTAAGAATATACCATGTACTGTGATCGAAGCTGGACCTTGTGTTGTAACACAGGTAAAGACCGAAGAGAAAGACGGTTACGTTTCAGTTCAGTTAGGTTTCGACGAAGCCAAAGAAAAGAACACTACCATGCCTCTTAAAGGCCACTTTGCGAAAGCAAGCACTACCCCAAAACGTAAATTGGTTGAATTTGAGCCGTTTGAAGAATCACTTAATTTGGGTGATACTGTAACGGTAAGCATCTTTAACGAAGGTGATTTTGTGGATGTAGTTGGTACGTCAAAAGGTAAAGGTTTCCAAGGTGTTGTAAAACGTCATGGTTTCGGTGGTGTTGGTGGACAGACTCACGGACAGCACAACAGGATGCGTGCGCCAGGTTCATTGGGTGCTGCTTCGTATCCTTCTCGTGTATTTAAAGGTATGCGTATGGCGGGTAGAATGGGTGGCGACAGAGTAAAAGTTCAGAACTTGCAAGTTTTGAAAGTTTATGCTGATCAAAATCTAGTTGTAGTTAGTGGTTCCATTCCAGGAGCTAAGGGTTCTTACGTAATCTTAGATAAGTAAGCAGATGGAAGTTAAAGTATTAAACATTTCAGGAAAAGAGACAGGTGCCAAGGTGCAACTTCCTGAGTCGGTTTTTGGCATTACGCCTGTAGACCATGCAATTTATTTAGATGTTAAGCAGTATTTGGCTAATCAACGTCAAGGTACTCACAAGTCTAAACAACGTAATGAGATTGCTGGTTCAACCCGTAAATTATATAA
>RCUH01000818.1_pt1 | contig 27432 bp, 20 predicted proteins | sample 2166191 | NCBI WGS metagenome assembly RCUH01 (sample SAMN09932848, study PRJNA488358) | compost metagenome | feature: garden; material: soil; isolation source: compost soil in an enriched community after 214 h of incubation | place: Germany: Experimental Botanical Garden Goettingen | collected...
GCAAACTGTATTGGGATCTGTAGAACATCTTAAAAATCCTTCGCTAAAAGCTATAAGGGAATATTACAATACCTATTATGTTCCCAATAATATGGGCGTCATTATGTCGGGTGATTTCAATCCTACGGATGTCATACAACGTATTGATAAGGCATTTTCCACGATGAAATCTAAGCCTGTTCCGGCCTATACATTTGAAAAAGAGCAGACCATTACCAGCCCTATTACAAAAACCGTCATGGGGCCGACATCTGAGTACCTGCTGATGGGGTTTCGGTTTCCGGGGGCTGCTGATCCAGATGCACAGATCCTGAATCTTATGGCCAATGTGCTGACCAATGGATCAGCCGGATTGATCGACCTTGATCTTGTGAAATCACAAAAATTGTTGGGTGCAGGCGCTTTTCCCTATGTATTGAAAGACTATTCGATGTTGATTCTTCAAGGCAATCCGGGGGCAGGACAAAGTTTGGAGGATGTCAAGAAACTATTGTTGGGTGAACTCGATAAACTAAGAAAGGGACAATTTTCAGCCGACCTGCTTACTTCGATCATTAATAATGAAAAGAAAGCGCAAATCAAGCTATTTGATAATTATACCGGTACTGCAGAGCAGCTCATGTCAGGCTTTACTTCGGAGACTGATTGGGCAAAAGAATTGGCTTATACCGACCGTTTGTCAAAAATAACCAAAGAAGATATCGTGCGTTTTGCTAATAAGTATCTCTCAGATGTCAATTATGTCACTGTCTATAAACGAAAAGGACAGGATGATAAGGTCGATAAAGTTGTCAAACCGGCCATTACTCCAATTACGGTTAACAGAAATGTTGAATCTGCCTTTCTGAAACAGATCAACGCGATGCCTGAGCAGGACATCAAGCCAAGGTGGATTGATTTTGCACAAGATATGTCGACAGCAAAATTGAAAGATCTCGATGTTTTGGCCGTTCAGAATAAAAACAATGAGTTGTTTAGCCTAACCTACCATTTTGATTTTGGAAGCTGGGACAATAAATTATTAAGCCTTGCTGTGGGGTATTTGGAGTTTTTGGGCACCAAAGACAAGAGCAGTGAAGAGTTTAGCAAAGCCTTCTACAAGTTGGCTTCGGAATTTTCGGTATCTTCTGGCAATGAAGAAAGCAGTGTGTCTGTTCATGGCCTACACAGTAACTTTACCGAATCGATGAGCTTGTTGCAGGATCTGATGCACAACTGCGTGGAGGATGAAGGAGCATTTAAGGCCTACATTGCACGGTTGAAAAAATCAAGGGCGAATGCCAAGGAGAATAAGGCAACGATCATGGAAGGCCTAAAAGCCTATGCACGCTATGGTGCCAAAAATCCCTTTAACTATACCTATACCGACCAGGAACTCGATGGTTTGAAAGCGGCTGAACTTGTTGCGGTGTTGCACAACCTAGCTAGAGCCAAGCATCGTATTTTATATTATGGACCACAAAGTGTCACCGATTTGGTCAAAAACCTTAAACCATTAAAGGATAATGTATCTCCTTATTTTGCGATGGAGAAAGGCGTAAAATTTGAAGAAAAGCCAACCAACGAGAATAAGGTGCTGTTTGCCCAATATGTGATGAAGCAGGCAGAAGTCTTCTGGATCCGTAATTCGGGATTATTTGATAAAAACCAAATACCGACTGTCACATTCTTTAACGGTTATTTTGGCGGCGGCATGGGTAGTATTGTTTTTCAGACCCTTCGCGAATCCAAAGCATTGGCCTATACGACGTATGCTTATTATGGACAACCTCAAAGGAAAGAAAACCATGGCATGGTAGGTGCCTATATCGGGACACAATCTGACAAGTTTAAGGATGCCGTAGGTGGAATGAATGAGCTTTTGAATGAGCTGCCTGAGTCAAAAGTAGGCTTGGAATCAATTCGCACCAATTTACTGAAATCTTTGGCAAGTGAGCGTATTACAGGGGCGGGTATTCTTTCAAGCTATTTAGCTGCACAACGTCGTGGACTTACAGAAGATTCCAGAAAAATGGTTTTTGAGAAACTTCCTCAGCTAACGTTTTCAGACCTTAAAACGTTTCATACCGATAATATCAGCCATAAGCCTTATGTCTATTGCATTGTTGGAGATGAAAAGGACTTAAATGAAGGTACTATCTCAGACTTGGGTAGTATCCAAAAGCTAAGTCTTGGTGAAATATTTGGATACTAATCCAATTCAAAAAAAACGTTTCGATGTTTATAGTTTATTGGGGGCACATCTTGGATGATGTCCCCTTTTTTATGATCAAAGAATAATCTTTATTGGTCCAATATTGCTTAGTAGGTAAAATTACGGATTAAAGAAACTTCGAAGCCGATCATTTACCAATAAATATGGTCATACACCTTCGATTATGGATTATGCACATTATAATTATGTAGCGCAGTCGGAAAATGGTATCTTTTAAGAAACATTAATTTTTTATTAAACTATTTTTATCTTCCATTTGTTAGATACCATAATATATTAATCGCTATTAGTTCAGGTCTTTAGTCTATATTGTCTGTTGTTGTATATTACCGATGGAAGATGGTGATTGATGGTGTGTTCTCATGAAGGTGTAGAAATTTAACTTTTTTGTTATAAACTTTTATTTGTGATTTTATGAATGCAAAATCACCTACAAAAAATGAGTCGCAACGGATCCAGGCACTGCATGAATATGAAATTCTGGACACCGCTGCGGAATCCGAGTTCGATCGTATCACTGAGATCGCCTCACGCGTTTGTGATATGCCTATCTCTTTAATTTCATTGGTAGACAAAGAGAGGCAATGGTTTAAATCACGGGTGGGACTCGAAGTGAAAGAGACGCCACGCGATTTATCTTTTTGCCAATATACATTTACAGAAGATCAGCTATTGGAGGTTCGGGATGCTGTTGAAGATGACCGGTTTAAATCCAATACACTCGTAACGGCGGATCCTCATATCCGTTACTACGCTGGATTACCCTTAATTGATGCGAATGGATTTGCTTTGGGGGCATTATGCGTTATTGACAGGGTGCCCAGGCAACTCGATGAAAACCAAAAACAAATACTTTCCCTCTTACGGGATGAGGTGGTTGCACTTATTGTCAATCGAAAAGAAAAGGAGAAACATAAAGAAAGTGAGCAGAAGCTGAAAGCATTTTTTGATCACTCACAGAGCCTCATGTGTACACATGATCTTGACGGCAATTTTATTACGGTGAATGAGGCAGGAGCTAGATTATTAGGCTATGAAAAAATGGAAATAGAAAAGCTTTCTCTTTTTGATATTGTGCCAAAGGAAGGCCATTCAAATCTTAAAAGCTACCTCGCTGAAATTGTAAAAAAAGGAGTTCTCAAAGGCGAAATGCGTACGGTAACACGTGCTGGTAGCATGCGTATTTGGATGTTTAATAATATCCTCCAGGTTAACGGAAATAAGAAGGCATATGTCATTGGTAATGCGGTTGATATCACCGAGCAGCATTATTTGGAGAAGGATCTAAAACATGCCCAAGCGATGTTGACAAGGACAGGAAGGGTTGCACGAATCGGTGGCTGGGAGTACAATCTTAAGGATGCAAAAATTGTCTGGTCCGAGATCACCAAGGAGATTCATGAAGTAGCAAAGGATTATGAGCCTGATCTTACAAGCTCGCTGAATTTTTACAAGGAAGGGCTGCATCGGAATAAAATTCAGCAAGCCATTGAGCAGGCTATTTCCACAGGAGAGCCTTGGGATCTAGAACTGGAAATTATCACTTTTAAAGGGCATGCACTTTGGGTACGCGCATTGGGCAATGCCGATTTTGAAAATGGCGTCTGTGTACGGCTTTATGGTACCTTCCAGGACATTGATAGACGTAAAAGAATGGAAGCGGAGTCGTCAAATTCGAAAAAACTATTTGAAGATATTCTGGAGGCTACTTCTGCAGTTGCTATTATCGCCACGGATATAGATGGTACAATAACGTTGTTTAATAAAGGCGCCGAAAATCTCCTGGGGTATGCCAGCGAAGAAATAATCGGTAAATTAAGCCCGGTGCACTTTCATTTGCAGAGCGAGTTAGATATGAGGGAGCGTGAGCTAGCTATAGAACTGGGGTATCCTGTCAAAGGATTCAGCGTTTTTGTGGAAAAAGCTGAGCGTTATGGTTCGGAGCAACTGGAATGGACTTACATCCGCAAAGACGGTTCACACCTGTTCGTTTCCTTAGCTGTGACCATGATCAGAAACATCGAGGATAAAGTCATTGGATATCTTGGTGTAGCTACAGATATCAGCAAAATTATTCAACAGCATAAAGAACTTGAGAGAGCAAAAGGAATTGCTGAGCAGGCAAGTATGGCAAAGTCCGAGTTTTTGGCCAATATGAGCCACGAAATACGCACCCCCCTTAATGGTATAGTAGGCTTTACCGATTTATTGACTAGAACCAGTTTGAATGCTACACAGCGTGAGTATTTGGGGATGGTCGAACAATCAACCACTTTATTGTTAAGCATTATCAATGATGTTCTGGATTTCTCCAAAATTGAAGCCGGTAAAATGGAACTGGAAATCGAGCAAACGGACCTCAACGAACTCATCATTCAGCTGAACAAACTTTTTAATGTTCAGATCACAGGCAAAGGCCTGGAATTCCATTTAAATATAGCACCCGAGGTGCCAAGTTATATTTGGACAGACGGACTTCGTATTAAACAAGTGTTGATGAATCTAATGAGCAATGCAATCAAATTTACTGCGAAAGGAAAAATTACATTTCAGATTTCAGTACTTTCCCGGGAGGCCGAAACTGCTGTTCTGCGTTTCAGTGTTCAGGACACCGGGATAGGCATAAAAGAAGATAAGCAGGCAAAAATCTTTGAAGCCTTTTCGCAGGAGGATACTTCAATGACCAAACGGTATGGCGGCACAGGTCTAGGACTTACGATATCCAATCGCTTGCTAAAAATGATGGGGAGTGAACTGAAGTTGGAAAGTAAAGTTGCTGTAGGAAGCCATTTCTTTTTTGACCTCGACTTACGTTCTATTTGGGAAACAGAAGAATGGAAAGATCTTGCAAATATTGACACCGTTCTTGTCGTTTCCGATGATCAAAACGAACGTGAAAGGTTGGTTCAACTATTGAACAAAAAGAATATCGATGCGCAACATGCAAATAATGGGTTCGAAGTCCTGCAGCTCTTGATGCGCGGCAGTCGCTTTGGAGCAATCCTCATGATGAATGACTTGCCTATTATGAATGGCATAGACACCATTAAGAAGATTCGGGAAAAGGTTTTTAATGAAAAATATATACAGCCTATAATTCCCATATTTGATCCCCTAGACAGCAATGTTGCTGCTGTTTGCGAATCACTGGAAATTAGGCAATGGTTATTCAATCCTGTTAAACCTGAGGATCTTTATCACATGCTGTCCAATATTCACAGGTAGCAATTACCAAAGCAGCCAAGTAAGAATAGTTAAAGTGCCAGCTCGAATAAGTAATTCTTGCATTAATGCCTCGCGATCTAGCGTGGCCCAACCATATTTTTACAATATACCTAATCGTTTGCCTTTTTAAAGACGATTCTAGGTGCTGTTTTCATAGCGATTGATATTATTTTCTATAATCCATACAATTATATTTTTAATGAGGATAACTACGTATTTAAGGATTACGGTTATCATCTTGAAGATGCTCTATGCAACTTCGTAGCGTCGGCGATAATTAATTAAGATTCAGTTTCTTTCTTATCTAAAACAGTTCGTAATGCCTTGTATATCCCTAAAAGTAGGATGATCAGGCAAGTCAGTGTTAGGCCAAGATATTGCACCACCCAAGCGATAAGAATTGCTACAATGTGGATCTTGCCGTTTTCCGGCCTGAACATCTCTCCTGTGAAAAGATAAAAAGCAAAAGTAGCGAATACACCCAACCAGATCAGGGCATAAATATAATGTAGTGGATTTTTACTGAATTGGTATTTACTCAACATAGGCGTCTTTAATTTAATCTTAAATATATAGAGGTTTGGATTTATTTATGAATGGATTTACAATTCGCTTGACAAGATTTATAAATCGTTGGGTCTTCCTAACCATGTCGAAGAAGGTATTGGCTCGGGCTTAACGATCCCGTTGAGACTCCAGTTATCAGTTGGGGGCGACTCTAACCAAATATATGTTTAGCTTGTTCATAAATGAACATAAGTTGTTCAATTTTGAACATGTTTCTAATATATTTTATATTTAATTTGTTCATTATAAGTTTTTTATGTTTTTGGTTAATGAATTGGTTGAGTGAAGTAAGTTGTTTTTGCTTAACTGCCATGCCAATAGATAACATTAAAAATGCGTTTCAGAATAAAGGCTTACTGTAATCACTAGAAAAAGAATGGTGATAGGAATGAGTGTTTCACCGAAATTCAGATTAAATGATTCTTTGATCATGGCATAAGACCCGAAATATATAAAAATGAAAATTAAACTAAATTATAAGTTTTACAGTCTCCTCGTTTTATTTCTGTTCTCAGCAGGGTACTTACCTGCCCAGGCTATTCGTTCCGATTACAATTATTTTATGAAGGAGTTTCAAAGATTTTTTAATGAAAAAAAATCAGATGAGATTTACGGACGATCGTCCGCGAGCTATCAATCTAAAATTTCAAAAGAAAAGTTTACGCTGGGAATGCGGAAGTTTGTGGCAAATGTGGGATTAATGCAACATTTTTCTTTTGTTGATTCGACTACCAGCGGATATAATTATACCATTAAATTTGAAAACTCCGACCAGTTATTTTCTGTTCTGCTTGATCACGAGAAACAGATCCTAAGGATGAATTTTAAGGAATTACCATTTTTCATAGAAGATAAGAACTTCAAAGTAGAGAGCAATAATCCATTAAAAGACTCCATAGATTTACTGGTGGAAAAATTCGTCAGGCCGTATATTCAAAAGGGTGTTACCGCAGGTATTATGTTAGCGGTAATTGATGGAAAGCAGCAAAGAAAATATAGTTATGGGACTATTGCTAAGACAAGCAAGCAACTTCCAGGCGCTTCCAAAAGTATTTTTGAGATTGGTTCAGTTACAAAAATTTTCACTTCACTTTTATTGGCCAAAGAAGTTGTTGGTGGCAATATGCACTTAGAGGATCCGATCAGTAAATATCTGCCCGATTCTATCCCTCGCTTAGCATGGCATAGTCATCCGATTTCACTTGTTCAATTATCAAATCACACCGGTGGATTTCCTCGGCTCCCAGAGAATATTTTTACGACTGATGCCGTTCTGGCAGATCCATATCGTCATTACAAGGTTGATTCACTCTTCCATTTTCTGAAAAAATATAAAGTTTCGTCTCAGACTGGAGTCAAGTTTTCTTATTCAAATTTAGGCGCAGGTGTATTAGGTGTCGCGTTAGAACGCCATAATAACAAAAGTTTTGACGAGTTGGTCATTGACAATATTTGCTTGCCCTTAGGAATGAAAAATACATCATTAGAAGATGCTGGGGTGGTACAAGGATACAATGAAAAAGGCAGGCCAACGTCGTATTGGCACTTGGAATCTTTGGCGGGATCTGGTGCCATTAGATCTACTTTGGACGATATGATTATTTTTATGAAGGCACAGTTAGGTTCAAAAAATAAACTGACCGACGCCATTCATTTGACTCATCAAATAACTTTTGCAAATGACGATCAAATTATGGCATTGGGCTGGCGTATTAAAAAAACAGGAAACAAGAAGATATTTCATCATTCTGGAGGAACAGGTGGATTTAGGTCTTTTGTTGCATTTGATGATAAGTCCCAAAAAGCCATTGTTATTCTATCCAATGCAGCCTTAGATGTCACTGCTATCGGATTTTCGATATTTGAAAATTGTTTATAACGTCACTACGTCTAACATCAACATATCAACACCTTTTTGCCTTATTAAAAAGTCTTGTTAAGACACCTGTCCATTATGGTATGGCACAGACCGTTTTTAATACCTCTCGGAGCATCTGTTTATCCAGATTGAGATTCGCCACAAGCTTTTTCAGCGTGCATTTTCTTCTCACAGCTGAAGAAGCTTGCGCAGCTCCGATACACCTAAACCACCGTATCTCTTCTTCCAGTTGTAGAATGTGGTTTCGTTTAACCCCTTTTTCTGCAGGCCTGTTCCACACGGGTGCCTGTCTTGGACTGTTTGATCGCTTAGGTGATCTGCGCTTCGGTAAACTTTGATTTTTTCATCGCTTTTCCTCCCTTTTAGAATTAGTAATTCATCACCGAATTCTCTACGTTTAAATAATCCAGTTTATTGGGGAGAGGTCAGTATGGACAAGTTTAAATAATTGTAGAAACTTTCTCTAAAAATACGTATGATTTTCTATTTCAATTTTTTAACGGCCTTATTTTCTACGAGCGACTTCATTTGTGTTACCGCTACTTTATTCAGTTGCATAAGCCGTTCATTTTGTGGTACTCCTTGTTGAATTAATAATGCGTTTATACTTTCCATGTTGCTTAGCACAACCAACTGTTCTATAATCGCGTAGTCTCGAATATTGCCCTTTTTGTCAGGATTAGTATCTCTCCATTGTTTGGCTGTCATTCCAAATAGTGCGACATTCAGTATATCAGCTTCGTTCGCATAAAGGGAATTCGCTTGTTGCCTGGTAATTTCTGCTGGAATGAGGTTTTCCTTTATTGCATCAGTATGAATGTGATAATTTACTTTGGCGAGTGTCCTTGGTAAGTCCCAGTTCAATTTCAAACGATCATTTTCTTCATCTTTTAGACGCTGAAATTCTTTGATTAAGTAAATTTTAAAATGGGGGCTAATCCACATACCGAATTCAAAAGCTATATCAGGATGCGCATATGACCCCCCATATCTTCCTGCGGTTGCTTTTAAGCCGATAGCATTTGTCTTCTCAACCCAATCTTTAACACTGATTTTATAACTGTTAAGTCCGGCCTGACTTTTAATTATGGCGAATTCGCCATAATTAAAAAGGGGGTTATAAATGCTTTCCCAAATACCCAGATATTCAATTGTGTTTCTGTTTCGAAGCCAATCAGAAATGAAAAAGTCTCCATCTTTAGCTTTTAGCATATCAGTAAGTGAAATAAACTCTTTGCCATTGTCTAGGATGATTGTTATTTCCTTCCCCTGTACATTAATCTTTTTATTCTTTGTCAGTTTGAGAAAACTAGACCTAATAATTGGCTATTACAGTTTTTATTTTACGTGAGTAAATATACTAAAAAAAATAGCAATATGGATCGATGTATATAAAGATTTAATAACAACTTTAAGAAAACCTTAAAATCTCTGACTTTCCGGTACCTCCCGAATACCACTTAGAAAGATGATCTGGAAAATAACATTGATGCGGTGAACATCGTCATCTTAGATTTAAATATATAGCGATTTGCGTCTTGTTTATGAAAAGATTTACAATTCGCTTGATGAGATTTATGAATCGTTGGGTCGTGATCGATCAGCATCTTGTTTTTAGAAATTCGCAATAATGATCTTTTTCATTCCCATCATTTTTTTGAATGCGCCGGGTCTTCTGTTGAGCTCCGCCCAATTTTCAGGACAAACCTGCCAGCTTAATCCGTATCTGTCTTTCAGCCATCCACAAACGCTCTCCTGTCCTCCACCCGATGTAAGTGCTTCCCAATAGTAGTCTATTTCAGTCTGGTCTTTACAGGGGATCATCAACGAAATAGCCTCGTTAAATTTGAATATCGGTCCGGCATTGATCCCGATAAGACGCATTCCCAAAATCTCAAACTCTACAGTAAGTACTTTTCCAGCAAAATCCTTCTGGAAATCAGCCAATCCTTCGACTTCTGAACTCGGGTAATAAGTAATATTGATTATTTTTCCATCTTTGAAAACCGATAGGTAATATTCTGCGGCTTCCTGTGCGTTGCTGTCAAACCAAAGGTTTGGAATTATCTTTTGCATAGCTTTATATTTTTTGGTTATTTTTTTCTTTTTCAGTATAGCCTACAATTGATACTCATCTATTCCATTCTATCTGAATTTTGATCATTTGCAGTCTTACAAATCTAACAGATTTGTTCTTCGATCGACTTGGCATAGGATAAGAAATGGAACTGCATATATAACGCATTGCATCCCGTTCGTGGTCTAATGTATTGTTTGATAATGAACATTTGTTATATTTATCCATCAAATTATCGTTAAGCGAGTTTAGGATGAAGGCCTTATTAATTATAGATATGCAACAGGGCAGTTTTAAGCCCTATACGCTTCGGTATGATACCTTTGGTGTCATTGATCGGATCAACGAACTATCTCAACAGTTCAGAAAGAGCGGTGATCTGGTTATTTTTATACAACATGATGGCACAAGGGAGAACTGCTTCCTTCCTGGTACAGAAGATTGGTCTTTATTGCCTGAATTGATCAGAGGTCCTAAAGATATATTTGTTTCTAAGACAACGAATAATTCATTTTATAAAACAGATCTTCAGACGATATTGAAGAGTAGGGGAGTGAAGGAACTGATCGTGACCGGATGTGCTACAGATTTCTGTGTAGATGCCACTATAAAATCAGCACTAACAAGGGATTATTTTATCACCGTAGCTTCAGATGGACATACGACGGCTGACAGACCAATGGTTCCCGCTAAGCAAGTGATAGTCTACTTCAATTGGTTATGGTCAGAAATGACCCCCACGCAAGGTATGATCAAAGTTGAATCCTGTCATGCTATTTTAGCGACTTAAGTATGGAGTGGATATACCGTATGCGGTACACAAAAGAATGTTTTGAATTTCGAGAATCCATCAGATTATGAAACAATCCATTGCCCGTATTGCTTTAGTAGTGAGAGACTATGATGAAGCAATTGAATTTTATACGAAAAAACTTGATTTTAGTCTTATTGAAGATGCAAAACTTGATGAGAATAAAAGGTGGGTCGTTGTAGCACCTCCCGGTTCAAATGAATGTTCGTTGTTATTAGCAAAAGCTGCAAATGATGAACAATTAAAAAGCATTGGAAATCAAACTGGAGGAAGAGTTTTTTTATTTCTTTTTACAGATGACTTTTGGAGGGATTACAGTAAAATGAAAGATAGAAGTATAAATTTTGTAAGACCTCCTGCTGAGCATGAATATGGAACGGTTACGGTTTTCGAAGATCTGTACGGAAATCTTTGGGATTTGTTGCAACCTAAATCCCCGATTTAAAATTTCTGATTTTGTATTTCGATTAACGCTGCATTGGACAACAAACCTATTATTTTATAGGTATCCAGAGTTTGAATGTGATTTTCGTGTCCTCTCTTATTATTTCCACATCCCCTTTATGAAATTTCGCTATTTCTTTGGTCACATACAGTCCCAGACCGAGTCCCTTGCTACCTAAACCTCTTACGAATGGCTTAAATAGATCCGGAGTATTTGGTAGATGGCTGGTTGAGAGGTGATTTGTTACACTGAAAATAAAATTGTCCTTTTCTATAAAAGCACTTATTTCGATTTCTTTATGAGGTACCCCATGCTTTATCGCATTACTGATGAGGTTGACAAAGGCACGTCCCATTTTGTTTTTATCACTGTGCACATTGAGGGGAAGTCTCAGATTTGTTAAGACCGTTCTGTCATGTATTACTTCAAATTCGGACAATATTTGTTGGATTAACTGCTCCATACACACAAGCTCGGTAAGACTTTCAACTTCACGACCAAACCGGGTATTGCTAAAATCTAAAATATCATCTATTACCCCTTTCATACGGCTAGAAGTATTTTCTATTTTTTTTGCCAGAATTTTTTGTGTTCCATTTTCTAGATTCTGCTCTAGATATTGAGATAATAATTTTATTATACTAATGGGATTGTTGAGGTCATGGGCTAATGAAAATAAAATAAGATCTCTGTTTTTGGAATAAATACGTTCGTGCTCGAGCATATTTTTGAGATGCTGCGTTTCATTTTTATCGCTAAAATCAATAGCAATGAGATCACCGCAGAATGGAAATAGCGTTTCCAATTTGGGGCGGTCAAACTCAACTGGTTTATCGTTCATAAAACTTAAGTGGCCAACAATAATTTTATTTTTATTGAGTATGGGATAGGAAATGTAGCTTTTTAATCCAAATTCCTGAAGGAGTTCACCCCATTGCTGTTTTGCACATCGGTCTATATTGTCAATATAAATTGGTTCCAAACCTTTTCTTATTTCCTGATAGATTTTCACATAGATATCACTATCTTGAATGATGATCTGTTGAGATTGGTAGTCATAAACACAGCAATTTTCCCATTTATTACCTTTTTTTTTACGTATCAAGCCGTACCTCATTTGAATATGATTACACATCGTTTCCAGAATTCTTTGGCTAGAATTGATCTCGCCTATGTCTGTATATTTTTTGTTCCGTTGATTTGTCTTATTCTGGAATGTCATATCTCGTATTGTTTATTTGTTTGACTAGTGCGCTTATTCTTACCTGAAGGCCATGATGACACATGCTAATTGCTCAAATGAGTATTAATAGGATTGTGATGGTCTCTTATAATTTTATTTAATAGCAATTAGCTTGAATAACAATAAATAGACGCAGATCGTTTCATAATTTTAGATTTTAATAATGAAATGGCCCCAATTCTATTGTGTCTGGCCGTAATCAAGCTTTCATTAGAGATTCCAAGGGAAACGAACATAATCTTAATGATTTAAAAATAGGCAATTGACAAGTCAGCTATTGTTTTTTGCACCCATTTCAATATGACCTTCAACGCGATGATGGATTTCGGATGTGGATTTATTAGATCATTTATGATCTTCGTTGTCTTCATCTTTCGATAGATCCTTATAGGGGATTTCTTCAGACTCATTGATTTCGGTGTAGGAGTTTTTTGAATTGGATGTACCTGAGCTTTTATTTTCAATGTGTACATCGACATCCATTTTAATATTCTTATTATTTTTGGGCATTTTGACAATACCCCATTTCATTAGGAGTTCCTGTGTAGAATTTCGTTTGAGATGATCTTTTTCAGGTTCGCCGATCAAGAAACCTATGGCTTCCATATTTGGGTTTGCGTCAAATATAACCTTGAGTGTTGCTATGAGGGGCAAAGCGATGATTAATCCAGCTAGTCCAAAAAGCATTCCACTTAAAAGAATACCAATAATTGCCATCAGGGGATTAATGCTGACTTTGCTACCCACGATATTAGGAGTAATAATATTGCCTTCTAAAAATTGTACCACTTGAAACCAGGCTATTACGCCTACAGCATACCAGGCACTATCTTTTATTGCTAGGGCGAAAAGCGCAGGCAGGATTGATCCGATAGCAATACCGATATAAGGTAAGAGCATTAATAAGGATGCTAATGAGCCAAAGAACCATGCATAGTCAATCCCTAATGCCATTAATCCCAGTGTATTTAAGACCGCTACAATCCCCATTACTGTGATCAATCCAACCAGGTAACTCTGTACGACATTGTATATTTTATTCAATACTTCGTTCACTTTATGTTGTGGTGAGGATCTAAAAGCTTTAAAGAAAAATTCACGAAAGAAATCGCGGTAATACAATAAGAAAAAACTCAGAAGCGGGACCAGAATTGCACTTGCTAATATATTGCCGATAGAACCGAAAGTGCTTGATAACATACTGCCTGCATTTTCCATTGTTTTATTGGTTTGTTCGTGCAATTTTTCGACCACTTCTGTACGTTCAATACCAAAGGTCGTTTCGAGCCATTTTTGCCCACTTTCCAATACTACCATTACCTTTTGGGTAATAGCAGAAGCATCTTTGCTGATGATGATACTTTCATAAACAATAAACCAAGCTAAGCCGGAAATTACGGCGATAGATACAATAACTGCTAAAATAGCTGCAAAGGCTTTTCCAAGACGTACTTTTTCAAATAAGCGAGCAAGAGGATAGAGCGAAATTGCTATTAATATGGAAAATATTACTGGAAGCAATACGCCCTGTGTGACATACATAAGAGCGAGGATAAGTGTCAAAGCTAATAAGCTCGATGCTAATTCAAAAGAATAAGGCTTTTTGTTGTGGTTGTTTTCCATATTATATCTATAAGCAGAATCGCACATAGAATGTTTTGGATTTTTATAAAATCCACCTCTTATGGTGTCAGATGTATTTGAGATTGTGGAATTGCAGGACTAATGAGACGATACGTATGCCATTAACCTTTACGATTATTTTATGAAGTAGTTTCAAAGATTTTTTAATGAAAAAAAATCAGATGAGATTTATAGGCGATCGTCCGCCATATATCAATCTAAAATTTCAAAAGAAAAGTTTTCGCTGGGAATGCGGAAGTTTGTGGCAAATGTGGGGTTAATGCAATATTTTTCTTTTGTTGATTCGGCTAGCAGCAGATATAATTATACCAATAAATTTGAAAACTCCGACCAATTATTTTCTTTTCTGCTTAATAATGAGAAACAGGTGCTAAGGATGAATTTTAAGTAGGGAGCATGGATTTTGTCGTTACCTAGTTTTAGAAATCCGCAATAATGATCTTTTTCATTCTCATCATTTTTTTGAATGCGCCGGGTCTTTTGTTGAGTTCCTCCCAATTTTCAGGCGAAACCTGCCAGCTTAACCCGTATTTGTCTTTCAGCCACCCACAAACACTCTCCTGTCCTCCACCCGATGTAAGTTCTGCTAGGTGAACAGGTTTTCCCTTTCGTTTCTTTACTAAATATTTAGGTTTATTCACTCACTGAAACTCTTGTTTCGCTCATTACTGATTTTTTACAACTGAGCCAACAATATATTTGGGTAAAGTTTAAAAACTAATTATTCAAATGAAAGTTTTAAAAAGCATGTTGATGGTCAGTCTAGGACTGGTTATCTTTTTCTCCTGCAAAAAGGGTGACACTGGTCCGCAGGGAGCCGTTGGGGAAAAAGGCGAGCAGGGCGCCAGGGGAATTCAGGGGGTAAAAGGTGATGACGGGGCGACAATTTTCTCTGGGGATGCGGTTCCTGTCGCTACGCTGGGGAAAGCTGGAGATTATTATATCCGTAAAACGACTTCCGAAATGTATGGTCCCAAAACGGATACCGGATGGGGCAAAGCTACTTCTTTCAAGGGAGCGACAGGTGCCAATGGAGCGACAGGTGCCAATGGAGCAGCGGGATCCAAAATCCTGAGTGGGACCCAAATTCCAGCAGTGTCGTTAGGTGCCATAGGTGACTTCTACTTTAAAGTGGATAGTTATCAATTTTTTGGCCCTAAGACTGCATCCGGATGGGGAACAGGGGTTAACCTGAGAGGAGCTACGGGTACTGCTAATGTACTCTACAGTGGTTGGCAAAGTGCTACAATGATTAAAGATTCTATTATGGATGGTACTACGGTCAGAATTGGCCATCTTGCTGCCAAAGGACTCTCCACAACCATATTGAGTAGTGGAACTGTAATTGTTTATCTGGATTATGGGGGCGGAATTTTCCAGCTGCCTTATACGTCAAGAGCCGGAGGGAGAATGAGTACAATTTCCCACCATCCGAAAGAGAATAGGATCATTGTCTACCGGTTTGTCTACGATGGTGGAAATCTCTTGGCATTACCTGCTCAACTTAAGTACCGTTATGTAATTATTCCGGGCGGAACCATGGCAAGCCTGAAACGTAAGGGCGTGGATCTAAACGATGCGAATCAGGTTGAGGCAGCATTAAAATTGGAATAGAAATGTTAAACTAAAAAAGTGCTGATCGAGAAGGGTAAACTACTAGCTGTCTTTCTAACATAGCTGTCGGGAATGGAACGCAGGTGAAATATTTTGCTAAATATATTGTATATTTAAGATAACTATTCGATTGTTTTCGAGCTTATCAATGTAAACGAAATAGATTATGATCAAGGCAGTCATTATTGATGATGAGCTGAAAGGTGCCACTTTGCTCCAGCATAAACTCCGCGCTTTTTCTGATAGGCTTTCTGTCGAACGGATATTTAGTGATCCCTTTGCTGCCCTACAGGACCTTCCATCCATTAGTCCGGATATTGTTTTTCTGGATGTCGAAATGCCGCTGATGGATGGATTTAAGTTTTTGGAAAATCTCGGCAACATCGATTTCGAGGTTATTTTTGTTACTGCGTATAATGTATATGCCATTGAAGCCCTGCGCGCGGATGCTTTGGACTATCTGCTCAAACCAGTGGATACTGATGAACTAACGGCTGCAATTGAAAAATTATCCAAACGGATTGAATGGAAAAAACAGCACCAGAAGCAGGGTATTCATATGGGGAGCACCTGCGCATCGCGGTTGGCCCTGTCTACTGCAGAAGGTATTTATTTTGTAAGGAAAGATGAAATCGTCAAAATCGAAGCGATGAGTAACTACTCGGTGTTCTATTTTTCCGCAGGTAACAAGATCATTGTTTCCAGGACACTGAAAGAGTTTGAAGGATTGCTGGATGGTGATTGTTTTTTGCGGATCAACCGGAGCACGATCGTCAATCTTAGCTGTGTGATTCGCTATAAGAAAGGGGAAGGGGGGACCTTACAGCTCGTGGACGGATCAGAGCTAGAGGTTTCCCCATCCAAAAAAAGTCTGCTTATGGAATTGTTATCCCGTACTTAACCTGCAGTTATGGTTAACGTAAAGTTATTGATTCGGCTATTTGTCGTTGTGATGGTTACCTTATCGCGGGGGCTGGCACAGGAACGGATTTATAACTTTCTTCATTTTACCAGTCGCGAGGGACTCCCCAGTGACAAAATCAGAGATGCCGCTGTCGATGAAAAAGGATTCGTATGGATCACAACGGGGAAGGGTCTTTGCTATTTTGATGGGAATACCTTTTTCCCTGTTAGTTCTACGCAACATTCGGATTTTTCGTATGATCTGGGAAATCTCAGCATAGGCAGTAATAATAAGATCTGGGTCGCGAGCTATAACCGCGGTTTAGTATGTTATGATCGGTCCAAACCCCAGCATGAGGCCTGGACTAGTTATAGTGCTAAAGCGGCTGGCGGAGATGTTGAGAAACATGAACTTTATGCTGTTCATGAGTCAGGAGGCAAGGTGTTTTTTGGTGGGCAAGAAACAGATCTACAGATTCTGGATCCGGTATCGGGACGCATATCATCGATAAAACTAGCACCGGCAGCCTATGTAACTATTTTCCGCATCCAAGAAGATCAGCATGGGATTCTGTGGATAGGTACGCGCTATCATGGTTTATTTTCTTACGAACCCAATTCTGGGAAGACAGTTCATTATGATCTTTTGAACAAGGGTGAAAATGCGGTCACGGGAATCTGTATGGCAGGGGATCAGGTTTTTGCTGCCTATTATAATCATGATCTGATACGGTTATTGCCTCAAAAACAGCGTATTGCGCAGCTATATATTCTTGGTATTGGTCCTAATGTTGCACATTATGATAACAATATCGCTGATGTCTCCTTTTTTGCGGACGAGAATAAAATATTGGCAGCCCATAATGGGGGCAAGCTGTACAGTTATGACCTATATAATAAGGAGGTTGTTGAGATACCGTGGAACAGGGCTGTTCCAGAGGGATCTGCTGTTAAAATTAATCGTATAGTATCCATACAGGGAGGATATTTTATATGTTCAGATCATGGTCTATTTTATTATTCGAAAAAGTTAAATTTAATTAAAGACCTCATACCTATTCAAACGGACCCTATCCAGCATATCTTAAAAGTAGGTGACAAGAAGTGGTATATCTCCAAGGCTCAGATCGGTGAATTGTCTCCAGATTTTCAACTACGTTTATCAGCTTTCTCCCTGAATAACCTTAAGATCAGCCAACTTGCGGCTATAGGGATTTATATTTATATCTCCACCCTAGACAGCGGGATTTATGTTTTTGATACGGTGAGTAAAGAGCTTAGGGCATTAAAGATTGTAGGAAACACTTTTGGTCTTGAACGAGCCGACTGCAATAGTGTGATTTGTGATTCAGTCAATGGAAGAGATATACTATGGATAGGCTCCTGGAACTCGGGACTATATCAATATGATCTTTCTACGAATAGGGTTGTATTGTACAATAAAGAGAATGGTCTTATTGATCATAAAGTAATCACATTAGGAAAGGATATTTCTGGCTCTCTATGGTTGGGTATGGATGGCTTCGGTGCAGTTAAAGTAGTGGATAAGGTGAATATGAAATTTATTAATTTCAAGCATCAGCGGCAGTCTGGAGAAAGTCTTGCCGCCAATACCGTGTTTTCTTTTCTTTTGGATATCGATCGCCACTTTTGGTACAGCAGTAGCCAACAGGGTATAGGGATGATTGTTGAACAGCCGGGAAAAACACGTTTCCTACAGGTTAATGACCGTAATCGTTTTCCCTTGTTTTATGCCCATACGCTAAAAAATGATATAAAAGGACGAATCTGGATGAAAACTCAAGATGGAGTAATGATTTTTGATCCAAAGTCCAGAACGTTTTTACAGTTGGGAGCAGGACAAGGCATATTCCCGCCCGAACGATTTTCGACCCATAGTTTTTATTTTGATTCGGATGTATTGGTTTGGATGACGGATAAAGGTCTGATCAAAGGGCCGATGGCTGAGATTGGAAATAAAACCGAAAATATAGCCCCCGTTATAAGTGCGTTCAGGATACTGAACCGCGATAATACCTATCGGCTTGTAAATGGAAAGATCGCGCTCCAGCCTGATGAAAATACCTTTTCTTTTCAGTTTGCTGTACCCGGCCAGCTTGCGGACAAGACCTTACGTTTTAGCTATAAACTAGAAGGGGTTGATCGGGAATGGATTGATTCAGACGCAAATCAACAGGCGGTTTACAGCAATATTGCAGGAGGAAAATACCGTTTTGTCCTTCGGGTTGGGGATGAGAATGGAAATTGGTCGAAAGTGCAACTGGACATACCTGTGTCTGTAAAACTGTTATGGTATCAAGGTTTATGGTTTAAAGTCGGTCTGGTGTCTTTTGTTTTTCTTGCAGTAGTACTGATTTTGATCTATCGACTCGCGCACCAGGAGAAAATTAATCGGATGCAGCGGGAATTTAGCCTAACCTTACAGCATGAGCTGAAACAAAATGAATGCAAGATCAGGGAGCAGAGCGAGATCCTGGAAATGGAAAAGGAAAAAAAATTGGCCTCCGACTTCCGGCAACAATTATATGAAAGTGAACTGAAAGCTATTCGTTCGCAGATGAATCCACATTTTATTTTCAATATTTTGAATTCTATTGAGGCCTATGTAGTCGAAAATGATGCAGTACAGGCCAGCAAGCTGATTCAGAAATTCGCCACTTTGAGCCGTATCGTACTTGAGAATTCTCAATTCTCCAAGGTGACCATTGCTTCGGAGCTTCAATTGGTCAGGCTGTATCTGGATCTCGAGCAAGAACGTTTCGATCATGTATTTACCTATAGCATTCAATCGGATGAGCGCTTAATAAAAAGCAATAAAAAGATTCCGTCGATGCTGATTCAGCCAATTGTCGAAAATGCCGTACATCATGGTATGAGGAATCTCCATGGCAAAAAAGGCAAAATATTGATCCGGACAGCTTTAAAAGAAAAGGAAATAAGGATTGAAATTCTGGATAATGGAGTTGGTTTTGATCAGTTTCATAAAACTGGAAATAGCAATTTCAAAAGTACTTCATTTGGTTTAAAAGGAGTACAAGAGCGATTGCGTATGCTCAGTAGTGATGAGTCAGCAGAATCCGCTTCACTCACAATTGATAAAAAACCTGATGAGGAAGATTTTACTGTCAGGATTACGATCAGGCTTCCTTTATAGGCAATTACCTCCTTTTAGGCATTTTCTCGAAAAACATACTTATGCATTTAAACTTTTAGTCGATTTTTAGAAGCGCATCCGGCAACCTTCCTAAGTTTAATGGCCTTGGAAATATGATACATTTAAAAAGACATTTGGTTCAAGTGAGGTATGGCATGAATCTTTCGACCCAATATTTAGCCATCCGATGTTAACAGCCGTTTTTTTTGTATTTTATACCTACTTTTTAAAAGGTAAAGGAGATGGAGGATTGGCAACGGGTTTCTGTACGGCCATGTCCGCTAAAGTTGCCTTTCAGCAGATGCATTGAGTACCGTAAACAGCTTGGATGGCGTTAAATTATACTGCTATGATTGTAACAACGAAACCAATCCAGACTGCTTTTTAGAGTTTAGTACCGTAGATGGTAAATTAACCTATACCTATAATAAAAAGCCAGGATTTAGGCTAGACAAGCAGATTACGATTGGCATTATGTCCAACGGAGCCTTTACACTTGCTGATCATGATATGCCATTTGTTGGTTGCGTTTAATGATTGGAAAACTACAGATTTTCAATTGAACATGGTTCCTTTTTAAAATACGTTACTGATCACTTGTACTTTTGTAGTCAAATTCGGTAAAGGAATTCATTTATGGTTCACTGATCTAAAGCTTGCATTTAGCACAAAAAAATATTCATTACCCAGTGACGGCTCGGTATTTTAAGTTTAATATGGCCAGATCGACCGCCGGTTCATATGCCGGTATGGACGAGCGGAATGGATATGAATAGGTCATAGTCGTAAATCTAAAAAACCGCTATCAGATAAATCAAAGTTTAGGCTATCTTAGTTGACACGTTTTCTCTGTTCATCATTGGATTGGATGATTTTCTTATCTTCAAATTTCTTTCCTTTTGTAATCGTATAGGTAAAGGATAGCCCAAAAGTACGTGTGGGGCGTTTTTGATAGAAATTGATGATAGTACCTTCATAGCTTGAAAACTCACGTTCCCGCGCTGTATTGAATAAATCATTGGCTTGTAGTGTTATTTTACCTTTCCCATTTAAAATCCCTCTAGAAAACATTACGCTGGAATAGATTTGATCTGCATATTTAGTATTACCAATGTAAGAAGGTGTTCGATAACTCAAGTATAGATTAACATCAAATAGTTTGCTAACTTTCAGAAAGTTAAATAGGCTTCCTTCAAATACTTTTTGAGAAAGGTTGATATTGCCATATTCAAACTCGGATTTGAAGAATGAAAGGTTGCTTTGAACCCTCCAAGAACTGTTTATTGTAAAGGGGAAAAATACGCTTGAGCCATAGTCTTTGCCATTTTTGAAGTTTATAGATTGATATTTGATCTGTCTGTTGTTGACCTGTGTGGTAAATTGCACTATTTTATCCTGTGTATTGGAATAGAATAGATCGACTGAGATGCCTTTTTTTAGCGTAATCCCTGTTTCAATGCGATGGATGTATTCCGGTTTTAGATTGACATTCCCCTGAATAAGCACAAAGTCGTCGATCTGTAGGGTATAGGGATTTAAATCCTTGAAAGAAGGCCGCCGTACCCTTTTTCCGTAGTTAAGATGAATAGAAGCTCCCTTCTTTCCTATGTTCTGCAATAGAAAGATAGAGGGAAATAGATTGATATAATTTTGTTCTACCTTCTCGGAACTTGTCACCGATAGTCCATCGATAAAAGTTTGTTCGGCCCGTAATCCTGCTTTAATTGAGAAGTTGTTGATTTTTTTATCCATGGTGAAATACCCCATGATCAGATCTTCGTTGTATATAAACTGATTACTATACAAAGAATCGAGCTGCCAGTTATCCTCAATAAAATTATTTCTTTCGACGGTATTATTGCGTTTTGTCCGTACATATTTGACTCCTGTCGCAAAACTAAAGTCCTTTTGATATTTTTTGTTGAGATCGGCCTGAATACTGTAGATATGTGTTGTGCTGGGTGAAAGATTTTGATAAATGAAGGGGGCAGGGCTATTAGGTGCTGTCATGCGATAGTGATTCGATTCCCGATTGTCATTGTACAAATAATCGGCGATCACTTTAAAGTTAGACTCTAATGTATCTATTTTCAGCGAATAATTGAAGGTAGAGTTAACCATTGTCGGTCTATTCTTCCAGACGTTATCCGTTGTTTTGTATAAAGTATCACCCCTCATTTGATGAGCATTAGTGGTATGGAAGTCTTGGTCAGACTTAGAATTTGTCCAGATGGTCTGCAATCCAATGTTTTGGTTTTTAGCGATTTCGTAGCTGGCTGTTAACCGGGCATTATAGCTATTGAGATCCTTAAAACGTTGTGTATTGCTCAGGTATTTCGAGTCGTCAGGATACTGGATGTTATAGTCTGTCTTATAGCGTTGGTTATCTTTGGTATAGGCGATTGCTCCGGACAGGTAGAGTCGTTTGTTTTTGTAATCAAATAAGGTACCTCCGTTAAAATAGGGGTCTTTGACATTTTGGATATAGCGAGCCAATAAGATTACTTTGAATCCATCATTTGTCCCCTTTTTCATTACTATTTTTACAATTCCGCCAAGGCCTTGTGCTTCATATTCAGCTCCCGGATTAGAGATAATTTCTATTCGCTTAATATTTTCCGAAGGAATTGAGCGTAGGTACTCTGCCAATTGTTCAGCAGACATCCGTTGTATAATATCATCGATCATAACGATCACAGACTGGTTGCCCCTGATCCTGATATTGCCATTGTGGTCGACCCAAAGATTAGGTGATCGTTGTAAAAGGTCGAGTGTAGATAGGCCGTTTGCAAGCATCGTCCCTTCTACATTGACGATCATACGGTCTGCCTGCCTGACATAGGGCGATCGGTTTTCCGTGATCGTTACTGTCTCCAATACGGTATTGTCGTTATGCAGGGTAAGCTTTAGTTTGCCCGTTCGATCAAGGTCGCCAAACGATTTTCTGACTGATTTATAACCTAGAGAAGAAGCCTCGAGCAGCAGCTGTCTTTGATCAATGGGTAGAGCAATATTAAAGCGTCCTAGCTCATTTGCAACTGTAACACCTATTATGGAATCGCCTTTTAATACACGGACGGTTGCATAGGGCAAAGGTTGATTTTTTATATCACTGATCTGCCCTTCGATTTTATCTGCTCCTCGCATTTGTTCTAATGTACTCGGAGGTAAGTCAGATATTACTAAAATTTTTTTGTCGAGAAATTGATGCGCAAGATGGTAATCCTTTAATTTTTTGTTTAATAGATAATCTAGTGAGATCTGCTTGCTGTCTACCATCAGGGTCATGTCTTCCGTAACGATCTCATCACTGTAAAATACAGTATAACCACATTGACTCTGAATCATATCAAAGACAACCTTTAATGGATATGTACCTGGTTCCAGACGGATATGACGTACCTGTGCTAGACAAAACTGCAGGCCAACTAAAGTGATTATTAGTGATAAAATCGATCTTGTAAACATTTTCATATTTTTAGCGTAAAAAGATCACGCTATCTCTTATCTCATATTCAAAAGGATAGCTGACTTTTAATGCGTGTAATAGTTCATTTATTTTAAGATTCTTGCTTGCAAAAGCTCCAGTGAATTTGGCGTCCATCAATTTCTTGTTTTCAAAGATTACTTTCATCCCGTAGTTTTTACCAACCTTTTCCATCAGATCTTTTAGTGGTTGATTTTTGAAAATAATAGAATCCTGAGTCCATAGCCTGCTAAACTCCAGTTCACGGGGGCTCACTCTATTGATCACTAGATCAGGAACGCCTCTGTGCGCTTTTTGCTTCCATACGGCTTTTTCTCCTGGAGTGATGGTAAAAATATGATCCGGCGAATCGTTATGGAATAACTGAACCTTTCCATTGTATAATACGAGTTCTGATTCATCCTTGGACAGGTTTGGCTTGATGGTAAAACTCGTCCCCACAACATTTACTTTCCAATCTCCCACAGTGATGCGCATCGGATGCAACGTATCCTTTGCTACATCAAAAAATGCGGTGCCATGTAGGAGAAGTTCTCTGTTATCCTTTCCATAGTTGCTATTGTAGCTTAATGTAGCATGTTTATCCAAGGTTACCTTTGTCCCATCTTTCAATACAAGAGAGACTATTTTCGTTCCTGATTCTTGGATTACGGTTTTGCCAATATCTGTGGGATTGAAGTATTTGATGCCAATAAGAACGAAAATCAGCAATGCTGCAGCTATGCTCCCAAAAAGAAAGACCATTTTACGGTAGTTTTTGGTTTTTGTTGTCGGGCTTTCCGCTGCATCAATTTTTTTCCATATAGAATCTAATTTGTCCTTATTGGTTGATTCGTTGCGTTTCGGTTCCAGGTAAAATCTTTCTAACAAGAGGCTTATCTCTTTCTCTTGCTTATGCTCTACTAGATATAGATCGTAATCGAGCTGTTCGCTCGCGGTCAACCCATCAGCTAGCTTTTTAGCGAATAATCTTAAAAAATCATCTTTGTCCATTGTGTTTATTTTTTGATAACTGTTTAACTGCCTACCAGAAAAGTGATAGTAAAAAACGTTTGAAATTTGATTTGTTGATGATTGACTGCTCCTTCTTCCAATAGACTTCGATATAATTGGAGAGGTATTTGACCGCCCTGTAGAGTTGATTTTCCACTGTACGCAGCGAAATATCCAATAGCTCGGCGACTTCCTTCTGTTTTAAGCCATCTTCTCGAATCAATGTAAAAATGACTTTGCGTTGCATAGGCAAGGAATTCACAGCTTCCGTCAGTATGGCATGTAGTTCCTTGTCAATCAATGCATCGAGGGGGCTGGGAGTTTGAGCAGCGGTACGTTCCTCCAATTCATAATCAATGGCTTGGCTAGCATAGACTTTCTTTCGGATCTCGTTTAGACAGCCGTTTTTCAAGGATTTATAGAGATATAGCTGTGGTTTTTGGATATCTCGGATTAGGGCTCTTTTTGTCCATATTTGTACAAAGAGATCCGATACGATCTCCTCCGCCGTATCGGCATCCGAAAGCATTTGCTTTGCAAAATTCAGTAATCTTGACGCGTAGCATGAATAGAATTCATTAAAGGCTTGCTTATCGCCCTGATGGATATTTTCAAATAGCGTGGACAAGTGTGAACTATGAGGCTGGCTATTCATGTGCTAATCGTTATAATGCTCCAATACAGCCCGTACGCTACCGTATTTCTGCAAATTGGTTAACGCTTGATATTCCGTACAGCCAAGTTCGTCCATGATAAAAAGCACGCCTCTTTTCATCAGTTTATCGTTTGAGATCTTCATATCTATCATTTTGTTGCCTTTGACCCTACCCAACTGAATCATGGCTGATGTACTGATCATGTTGAGAATTAGCTTCTGTGCCGTTCCAGCTTTCATGCGGGTCGAACCTGTGATAAACTCGGGTCCAGTGACTGCTTCAATCGGGAAATCCACTGTCTGCGCGATGTGACTTCCTGCGTTGCAGACAACGCATCCTGTTGTGATACCCCTGGCGGCCACTGCTTGGAGTCCCGCTAAAACATATGGAGTCGAACCCGATGCTGAAATACCGATTACAAAATCGGCATCTGAAACGTTTATATTTTTGAGGCTTTCCCACGCGGTACTCTTATTATCTTCCGCATTTTCGACCGCATGTCTTATAGCTGTGTCTCCACCGGCAATTAGTCCGACAATGACATCGCTTGAGACACCGAATGTTGGTGGGCATTCGGATGCGTCTAAAATCCCAAGTCGCCCGCTTGTTCCGGCTCCTATATAAATCAACCGACCATTGTTTTTAAGCCTTTTGACGAGTTCATTTACAAGCATTTCAATCTGTGGAATCACTTTCTTTACGAGCTGTGGCACCGTATTGTCCTCATCATTCATATAGTTTAACAGTTCAGCGGTATTCAACTCTTCAAGATTGCTGTATTTTGATTCACTTTCAGTCAACTTTATCATATTTCATGTTGTCATTTACCTTTAAGACACCTAAAATAAAAAAACTACTCACGCTCTTTGGATAATTCTTTTGTAACCGCCCGGTTTAGCACATTTTGAAAACTTTCGGTATCTTTTAATTATGTTTTCATATTAACATTACAAAGAATATGAAAAAAGAGGTCAAGCGTAGGACTTTGGAAATATTTAAAAGCGCATTTATACTTTCCATGTTGCTAAGCACGACCAATTTTTCAATAATCGCGTAGACTCGAATATTGCCCTTCTTTTCGGGATTAGTATCCCTCCATTCTTTCACTGTCATTCCAAAAATGTGTTACTGCAATTTGCTGATCGTTCATTGGTCGAGCCAATGAACGATATTAAGCAGAAACTGCGCATTTTGGTAAGCCGAAGGATGATTCATTCCCCTTTTTTTACTTTTGATGCCATGGAGTTGTGCCGAAAAAGGAGCACCATCCCCGAATATCACAATTCTTCCTTTGCCATACCGAAGATAAGCACCATTCGCAAATCCTTTGCCCGATATCCGGGGAATATCATCTGGAATGGGCCTTTTTATCTGATTAGCATCGCTTGGTAGATAAATCTCATATTCTTCGTTCAACAAAGAAATAATATGTGCGGTTGCAGGGACTGTAAATCCCGTGCCGCCCCAGCACATAATACTGTCTATTTCTTTACCTGATCCAGCTGTGATTTCATTGGGCAAAAGTGTTTTCCTATCTCTTGAAAAAATTTCGGGCTGCCCATCTTTGCGTAGTGCAAAACCATTCATAACATGAAAGCCGAATACCGCGGCAAGAGCCTCTACAGAACCACCACAGGGCATGTGATCTGTGACCAGAAATAAACTTCCGCCGTCATTTACCCATTGCCGAAGGAGTTCTATTTCCTTATCAGTAAAAGCCGAACGGGCTGGTAAGCTCCAGTCTTCTGGATCATATAGCGCATTTACGCTGATGAATATTTTTGCCTCCTTTAGCCCCTCAAAACTAATTTTCTCTTTGGTACTTTGGAGGCTATATCCGTCAGCTTGCAGAAGAGTTGAAAATGCAGCATAAGTTCCTCTCAAAGTAACCGGGTTGTTGTGTGCTTCGTCAAATAGTAGCAGAGGCCCATTACCGACCCGATGGTGCGGATCGGTAATGGGGTAATGAAACTGTTCATCAGCTACCTGCTGCGCCTTTAGTTGTGCTATACCCATCAGTATAATGGATAAGCAGCCAATCATCCTTTTCATACTATTTTTTTACTGGGATTATTAATCAGCCTTCAACCAAAGATCCTTTTCAAAACAGGTCATCTGCTCCACTTTTCCATTGGCAACAGAAAATGTCAAAGGAAAGGTTCCATCTTCGTTGAGGAAGAAAAGTTCAGAGCGAGGGGTAAATGAAATTGTTTTGTTGTCCCACAATTGTTTAAGGATTATGCCTTGTGCCGAAGGTTCTATGGTAATTTTAAGATTGTTGTCGTTGGCCATTAGGTAAGTTCCGGCAAGCTGTTTCAATTGAGATGCGGTCAGGCTCGCAATTTTATTAGGGTCAAACGGTACACGCTCACATACAATTCTGCCCAGGATCTTGGCTTGGCTAAAATCTCCAGCGCTATTTTTTAAGAACTCTATCGCATAGCCTTCGTTTTTGGATTCAAAATGCGTATCATCTTTACGGACCAGCTGATATCTTT
>RCUH01000821.1_pt1 | contig 27403 bp, 29 predicted proteins | sample 2166191 | NCBI WGS metagenome assembly RCUH01 (sample SAMN09932848, study PRJNA488358) | compost metagenome | feature: garden; material: soil; isolation source: compost soil in an enriched community after 214 h of incubation | place: Germany: Experimental Botanical Garden Goettingen | collected...
GGCCAAAGGAAAGAGTTATCATCCAAAAACTCCAAATTCAAATTATCAGTTTCTATCCAAGCGTTGTCTGTTTCGGAGAACAGTTTGGTTAAGTTTCCGGATTTTGTATCCACTTTTATCAAATCGACTTTACTGTGATGTCTGTTGCTTGTTGCGATGACGATTTCGTTCGCATCATTAGTTTGCCAGATTTGTGGAATATAATGATTCTCGAAACCTGAGATATTAAGTGCGCTTATTTTCCCAGAACCTAATTGATAAAGATTTGCAGAAACAGTTGAGTTTGTTTCTCCAGCTTTTGGATATTTGTAGCGCATTTCGGTTGGATAAAGCGATTTTCCGTAGATTGGAATATAGATTTCAGGAACTTTTGATTCATCAAATTTAACGAAAACGATTGCATCACCCGCTTTGTTCCATTGATAATAATCTGCGTGACCAAATTCCTCTTCATAAACCCAATCTCCAAGTCCGTTTATGATAGAATTTTTCTTTCCGTCATTTGTAATTTGCGTGATTTTTCCTGAAGTCAAATCCTGATAAAACAAATTATTGTCAACAATGAAAGCGACTTTACTTCCGTCCGGAGAGAATTTTGGTTCCTGAATGTAATTGCCGTTATTAAGAGGCATTACTTTATTTGATTTCAAATCCTTCACATCAAATTTCCCCAAAAATGAATGTCTGTAGATATCTTCACTTTCTTTTTGCAACAAGATTTTGGATTCGTCGGCAGAGAAAATATATGATTCGAATTTTCCATCCACGATGTTTCCGGATTTCTGAGACGTTTTGTAATTGTATTTTGCAATGCCGTCTTTCTCGATGGTCGCGTAGTTTTCGCCGTCATTCAAGGATGCAATTCCTGCGATTCCTTTTCCGCGGTAGTAGCCGGAATAGATTTTGTCGAGTGTAATTTCTTGAGCATAAGTGTTTTGTGAGAAAAATGCTGTCATCATAACAACAGAAAATAAGACTTTCTTCATTTTTAAGATTTTAATGACGTAAATATAATAAAGATATATCGTTTTGAATGTAATCTTGAAACAGAGAATTGCTAATGCGTGAGGGATAGTAGTGGAAATCCTTTTTTGCTGGGGAATTGGTGTGGGAAAAAGATTGTAGCGGATAGCCCGACCCGAGCGGTGGCATTAGGGTTTGCGAGGGTCACGCCCAAATACTGATAAGTGTCAACCGAAAACTGTCGTCCAAATTTCTTATCTTTGCGCCATTATTTTTCTCACTTAAAACGTTTATAGCATGCAACTGTACAACACTTTAAGCGCAGAAGAAAGAGCCAGACTTATTGATGAAGCTGGTAAGGAACGCCTTACATTGTCTTTCTATGCGTATGCCAAAATTGAAAACCCAAAGAAATTTCGCGACGATTTATTTATAGCCTGGAGCACCCTGGATGCGCTCGGCCGAATCTATGTGGCGCACGAAGGAATCAATGCTCAGATGAGTGTTCCGGCGGAAAATTTTGAGGCTTTTAAAGAAACTTTGGAAGCTTACGATTTTATGAAAGGCATTCGATTGAATGTGGCTGTAGAGCAGGATAATCACTCGTTTTTGAAGTTGACGATTAAAGTTCGAAATAAAATCGTTGCAGATGGTTTGAATGACGAGACTTTTGATGTGACCAATAAAGGTATTCACTTGAAAGCTCAGGAGTTCAATGATTTACTGGCGAATCCAGATACGATTGTGGTGGATTTTAGGAATCATTATGAGAGCGAAGTGGGTCATTTTGAAGGCGCAATTACGCCCGATGTTGAGAATTTCCGTGAAAGTTTGCCGATTATTAATGAGCAATTGCAGGATTTCAAAGAAGATAAAAATCTTCTGATGTATTGTACTGGCGGAATCCGTTGTGAGAAGGCGAGTGCGTATTTCAAACATCAGGGTTTCAAAAATGTTTATCAATTGGAAGGCGGAATTATTGAATATGCGCGTCAGGTAAAGGAAGAAGGTGTTGAAAGTAAGTTTGTCGGGAAGAACTTCGTTTTTGACCACAGATTAGGCGAAAGGATTACGGACGATATTATTTCACAATGCCACCAGTGCGGAAAACCGTGTGATAATCATACGAATTGTGCGAATGATGCTTGTCATTTGTTGTTTATTCAATGCGATGATTGTAAAGCTGTGATGGAAAATACCTGTTCGTCGGAATGTTTGGAAATATTCCATTTGCCTGTGGAGGAGCAATTGGCGTTGAGAAAGGGACTTCAAGTTGGTAATAAAGTCTTCCGAAAAGGGAAGTCTGAAGCTTTGAAATTCAAAAATTCAGGTGATTTAACCGATAAACCTTTGGCTAAGGCAAAAGATATTCGTCAGAAGATAAAGGTGAAGAAAACCTTGATTGGAAAGGCTGAACATTATTATACTAAGTCAAAGATTGCTCAGTTTTTAGTTTCAAATGAAGTTTCTGTTGGTGATAAAGTTTTGATTTCCGGACCTACAACTGGAGAACAGGAGATTTTCATTAATGAAATTGTTGTAGATGGAAATTCTGTCAGCAATGCAAAAGCAGGAGACCAAATTACTTTTGAACTTCCATTCAGAGTGAGATTATCTGATAAATTGTATAAAATCTTATAAAAATAAAGATGAATTTAAGTCTCACAAAAAACGAACTTAGAACACTTTATAAAGCAAAAAGAATGGCCTTATCGCAAGATGAGGTCAATTTTTTGTCTCAAAAACTGCTTGAAAAATTTATTTTACAATTTAATCCTATTGAAAATCAAAAGGTTAATGTTTTTTTGTCGATTGAAGAGTTTAATGAAGTAAACACTCAGATTTTCATCGATTATTTTTTTGAGAATAAAATCAGAGTTTTTGTTCCGAAAATTCAAGGTGATAAAATCATTTCAGTTGAGATTTTTCCGGATTCTGAATTTGAAATTAATAGCTGGGGAATCAAAGAACCAATCTCAAGCATCGCTTCAAATGTAGAACTGGACTATGTTTTGACGCCTTTGCTTTATTGTGATAACTTTGGAAATAGGGTTGGCTACGGAAAAGGTTTCTACGATCAGTTCTTTTCTGAGAATTCAAATATTAATAAAAAAATCGGACTGAATTTCTTTCCTCCGAATGAAATTATCATGGATGTTTATGAAAAAGATATTCAATTAGATACTTTGATTATCCCGAATCAAATTTTTAAATTTTAATTAAATGTCTGGTTTTCAATTGTATTAAATTGTAAAATAGTTTTACAGAGCTATTACAAGCTATTTTTTAATGATTTTTGTCAGACGGTGCTACTTTTGTCTAGTAATTATAAGTCAATAATTAAAGAAACAATTCAATAATAATAATTAATTAAAATTTTAGAACATGAAAAAGTCATTATTCGTAGCTGCTATCGCTGCTATCTCTCTTGTAGCTTGTAAAAAAACTGATAACGTAGAAGCTGCTGCTGTTGACTCTGTTGACGCTACTGCTGATTCTGCTGTTGCTGCTATCGATTCTACTGAAACAGCTACTGTTGATTCTGTAAAAGCTACTGCTGATTCTGCTAAAGCTGAAGTTAAAGCTGACGAGAAAGCAACTAAAGATGCTATCAAAAAATAATTAAATCACAGATTTAATTAAAACAAAACCCGCTAATTAGCGGGTTTTGTTGTTTTTATACTATCAGTTTCTTTTTTGTAGAAACTCGTAAAATAAAATTTGAATTCTTTCTGAAACTTGACTGGTGAGGCTTTCAGTAAATATTGTGCTTTCCGATTGACCGTTGTAATATAAGTTCTTTTCTTGTCGTAATACTCAACATCAAAGTCTGCAAAGTCCAAAGTGTCTTTTTCGATCACAGATTTGGAGGTTTTCAAGTTGCTGATTGTAGCATATCTTACTTTCAGGCTGTCCATTTCTTTCAAAAGTGGTTTCAGATTGTTGGAATCTTTGCTCAGAAAGTGTGCTTGCATCTGAGTGTAGATCACCGAATCTATTTCTGTATCCTTGTTTCCGGATGTGTAAAGCGTTGACAAGTCCAACAAATCCTGAACTTTTTGCGAAGTAATCAGATTGATTGCCTGTAGACTATCTAGGCTCGATTTTGTGTAAGTTACTCTATTGTTTGCATTTCTTATGGTTTCCAAGGAGTTGTCTTCGCCTTCGTACTTTTTGTTGCAGGAAATAAATCCTAAGATGATCATTGATAGAGAAAAGACCCACCAATAAAATTTATTTTGATTTTTCATCGTCTGTGATTTTGAATCTAATCATTACTATTTTTCCATTTTTCATTTGAGAATCTATTACTTCCAGTTTTTCCAGAGAAGTTGTCGGAAGTGTAACCAGCGAGATGTATTTCTGTTTATCTAAGGTCTCAATGCCATAGATATCACTATCAACCACTTGGTAAATAAGTGCATTGTCGCTGATGAGTCGATTTAGTTCGCTTGTTTTTTTCTTGAAATCTATAATTGATTTTGAATAATAATACAATTGAATAGCATAATCATTCGGTTTCAATTCTATGTTTTCTGAATCTGGTGCGCTTGTCAAATCCCTTTTTACAGTGTCTGTCCTATAGAATGGTGAGGAAATAATCATTTTAAGATTCTTACTCTTGGTTTCGTAGACAAATGGAGAGTTAGGTTTTACTTTTATAAGAATAGGTGATTCATTTTCCCGAATGATTTTCACATCTAATTCTCCTCTAATAGAAGAATTTCTATCTGCATCTGTAAAGGCGTAAGTATATTTTTTATAAAAGAGATTATCATAGAAAACCAGAATAAGAACCGTCGCAAAAAGGAAAATTGAAATTCCCAACCACAAATATCGCTTTAGGAAATTCTGTTTCTCGCTGCTGAAATTAATATTTTGATTGATTTCATCGAAAGCCTGATTGTCAATAGATATTTCAGGTTTTGTGTTTTCTACCGTTTTTGCTTCGGGAATTGTGGTTTCACTTTCAACAACTATGTTTAAAGGCGTTTCTACAACTTTTTTGTCTTCTGCGATTGGGTTTTTCTTTCTAAATTCTGACCAAGAATTGAATCCGACATACATAGAAAGGATATTGAGCATATCAATTCTAGGGATTTTTTCCTGAGCATTGTTTTTGAAGTAAGTGTAGAACGTTTTTTCACTGATATTTCCTTTCGCCTTTTGTCGCAGGTCTTCTTGAAAATAAATAATGTCAATCCCTCTCCATTTTGAAATATCATCAAATGAAGGGGAATGCGTTTCAAGATATTTATCTTGAACTGCCTTTTTCAAGGATTGAAAATATAAAAATTCTATATCTGTCAAAATTCTTTAAATGCTTAATTTGTTGATTTTCAGATGTATTTATTTGTAAATCGTATTTTACAAATATATTACAATTAATATTCAAATACAAAATTTATTTATCGCAGTACTTTTGTCCCGTTCAAATGAGAACAAATCTATTAACTAACAATTTTAAATTTAATTATTATGAAAAAGTCATTATTCGTAGCTGCTATCGCTGCTTTTGCTCTTGTAGCTTGTAAAAAAACTGAAAACGTAGAAACTACTTCTGCTGATTCTCTTAACACTGATTCTGCTGTTGCTGTTGTTGATTCTGCTACAACTGCTGGTGTTGATTCAGTAAAAGTTGCTGCTGACTCTGCAACTGCTAAAGTTGATTCTGCTAAAGTTGCAAAATAATCTTAAATCTTTTTAAGATCTATAAAACCGTTTCTTTCGAGAAGCGGTTTTTTTTATTTCTCTAATTTCTGTCTAAGGATTTCGTAGCAGGTAATTGCTGCGGCATTACTAAGATTCAGAGAGTCGATGGTGCCTGCCATTGGGATGAGAACGTTTTCTCCTTTATTTTTCCAGAAGTCGCTTAAGCCGGAATGTTCTGTTCCGAATAATACTGCAGATTTATTCTTCAAATTCTTTTCTTGAATATGTTTTGCATCGTCACTCATAAAAGTGGTGAAAATTTGATATTCATTGATTTTTAGGAATTCCAAAGTTTCATCATTTGAAGCCTGGAAAATATTCATTCCGAAAAGACAGCCAACACTGGAGCGAATTACATTGGGATTGTAAAAATCTGTTTTTGGGTCAGTTACAATTAAAGCATTGATTCCGAAAGCTTCGCAACTTCTGAGAATGGCACCAAGATTTCCTGGTTTTTCTACACTTTCTAAAATAATGATTGCAGAATCTTTTTTCGGATGGAACTCGTCCAAAGTTCTTTGTTCTAACTTATAAATCCCGATGATTCCTTCGGTTGTTCCACGATATGCAATTTTTTCGTACAGTTTTTCCGAAACGTAATGGATTTTTGTGTTGGGCAATTTCCCTTTGAAGATATTTTCGCAGATGTAATATTCTTCCGGCAGATTCCCGAATTCCAAAGCGCGCTCGTTTTCCTGCTGACCTTCCACGATGAAAACGCCGGCTTTTCTTCTTTCCTGATTTTTGGTGAGAAGTCTGGTCAGTCTTTTGATTTTTTCGTTTTGAAGGCTTTCTATCAGCATTTTTGGAAATTTTTCACAAATGTACAATGTATAAAGTATAATGTAAAATGTATAATGTAAAAAGTACAATGTAAAAAGTTGAATGTTCAATAGAGGCGAAGCGCGTGAGGGATTTACTTCGTACAGTTCGGCTAAAGCCTCGGGTGCAGTGGAAAGCCCGGAGCGAGGCAACGAGTGAGGACTTGTAACGGAAAGCCCGACCCGAGAGGTGGTCTTAGTGCTGGCGAGGGGCACGCCCAAATTTTTGTCATCAGCGAAATATTTTCTTGTAGTCTGTTAAAAAGTATGGAGATGAACTTCCAGCTTCCTACTTCCAGCAAAAAATATATATCTTTGTTTTATGATTTTACGAGGAGAAAATTTAATCAAAGAATACGGACCGAAAAAGGTGGTGAAAGGCGTGTCATTGGAAGTTCAGCAAGGCGAGATCGTCGGACTTTTGGGACCAAATGGTGCGGGAAAAACAACGTCGTTTTATATGATTGTTGGATTGGTGAAACCGACTTTAGGGAACGTTTTCCTTGATAATCAAAATATTACGAAGGACGCAATGTACAAACGGGCGCAAAATGGCATCGGGTATTTGGCGCAGGAAGCATCCGTTTTCCGGAAGTTGTCTGTGGAAGATAATATTCTTGGCGTTTTGCAACTGACGAAGCTTTCCAAAAAAGAACAGCAGAAAAAATGCGATGAGTTGATTGAGGAATTCCACCTGGAACACGTTCGTAAAAACCGTGGCGATTTGCTTTCCGGAGGTGAAAGACGTCGTACGGAAATTGCGCGTTGCTTGGCGACAAGTCCGAATTTTATCCTTTTGGATGAGCCTTTTGCAGGTGTTGACCCAATTGCGGTGGAGGATATTCAGAAGATTGTGAGGTCTCTAGTGGAGAAAAATATCGGGATTTTGATTACCGACCACAATGTTCAGCAGACTTTGGCCATTACCAACAAAACCTATATTATGTTCGAGGGGAAAATTCTTAAAGAAGGCATTCCTGAGGATTTGGCGAATGACCCCGAAGTGAGACAGGCTTATCTTGGGGAGAATTTTAGGTTTGAGAAGATATAATTGATTTTAAATATGAAATTGTTGATTTCGATTTTGTTTGCGATTTGCTTGGTAAGTTGCAATAAAGAGAAAGTTGATGTTGAGAATTTCGATAAATTTAAAATCAATCAAAATGTAATTCCAGATTCGATTTCGCGCAAATTAGTTCAGAAAAATAATTCTGTCGTTTCTGTACAGTCATTAGCAATTTCTCCTTATAAGTATCCTGCATACAATGAAAACTATATTTGCAATGCGTCAATCATTGAAAATGACACATTGAATATTTGGATAAACAATTACAATGGCTACTTTGGAAATGGAATTTTTGCCCAAGTAATCGGAGATGAATTTCGAATTAAATCAATCACTCCAAAAGTCATCAAAGGAACTAAGTTTGAAAATTACGAACTTAAAGCGCAAGAATTAATTCTTAATAAAGCAACTTTTAGGAAAGGAGATTCATTATTTGGATATATTAATTTCGAATGTGTGGTTGATTCTTCGAAATCCAAAAAGATGTTTGGTTATTTTAAAACAAAAATTAATTAGATTTTTAAAAACCCTCCTGACAAACTACTGTCACAACCTCGCTGTATATTTGTATTAATAAAAACAAACTATTATGAATGCAACAGCTACAGTCCTCAACTCACAACAACTTTTAATCCATTGGCAAGGTCACAGAAATCTGACAAGAAGAGTGATAGAAGCTTTTCCTGAAAAAGATTTATTCGAATTTTCAATCGGTGGAATGAGACCATTTTCCAAACTGACCCTCGAACTTTTGGCAATCGCCGGACCAGCTTTAAAAGCCATAGTTGACGGTTCGGAAAATACTTTCGACGAAGAAGCTTTCCAACCAACGACCAAAGCTGAAATCCTCACAAAATGGGACGAACAGACGGAAGTCATCAATGAATATTTCAGTCAGATTTCGGAAGAACGTTTTCAGGAAACTTTCAATTTGTTTGGACAATATGAATTTCCGATTTATCAGAATGTTCTTTATTTTGTTGATAATGAGATTCATCACCGTGGTCAAGGTTACGTTTACCTGAGAGCTTTGGGAATCGAGCCACCATTTTTCTGGGAAAGAGAAAGATAAAAAAGCAAAGAGCTTTCAGTATTTTCTGAAAGCTCTCTTTTTATTAATGAAACCACAAAAGTCACAAAGGAAAACTCTAAAGCTTTTATGGTTTAAAGATTACAAAGTTTAATTGGGTAAAATATTACTAAAGAATTTCACAATGTTTTCCTTTAGTTTTGCAAACGTTTCCGAAGTTGCAAATTCCTTGTTGTCATAACCAATCGGAAAGCCTTTTTCCACATATTCGTTATTTTTTGTCAATGTTAAAGGTTGGAAATCCTGATTCACTTCGCCTAATTCATCGGTATGAATATCCAGATATTTTACCGTCGAATTCTTTGAAAAATCAAGTTTCGTCAAATCGATTTTTTTGATTTCTTTCTTCAAATCTGAACGGAAAAATAAGTTCATATTCTTAGCATCAATCACAGTTTGCCATTCGCCGGCGTGAACAGAATTCAGAATATTCCACGCATAATCCACTGGCTTTCCGTCGTATTTGTAATTTTGAAGCATATAATAAGCGCGATTGTAGCGGTCGTCCCAATTTCCACTTTTTTCATAATCGAACTGCTCATTTCCGCCTAGAAAATCAAATTTCTTAGCTTTATCAAAATCATTTTTGTATTGATTGTTGCACAAAAGTGGCATCGGCATTTCTTTGTCAGTAAGGACTTTGTATTTTCCGTCTAGCAAAGCAATTGTCGTAGCATTTCCCTTCGCATCGGTCAGGAAAAAATGACTTCCTGGCGCATTTGGCCACCAATCGATATTTGGACCTTTGTTCAGATTGTCAACGACCTCTTTTACGGTTTTATAATTATCCAATTGATACTGAATCCATTGCGCCCAGAACATATTGGGCTGTTTGGGATTTACAACTTTAGAAGTTTCTTCAAGATAAAGTTCCACAAGGAAAAGTCCTTTCTCGTTCACGCCGTAACAAGGGAAATCGTAACCCAAAAGATTGAACGTCAACGAACCATATTTCGAAGTCCATTGTTTTTTGGAATTCAAATTATCGGTGGTGAGATTTTCCCAGCTGATATTTCGTTTCAAAACATCTCGTTTGTTCACGACAATCATTCCGGGCATCGTTTTCCAATTTTCATTGAAACCAACCACGCAATGGTCTTTTCCCCGCAACAGAAATGCCGAACACGCAGAAAGTGCCGTAGAATAAACGATTGTCATTAATAGGAAACTTCGTAAAAGTAAAGACTTCATATTTTTAATTAATTTAATTTTTTAGAAATATTTTGGATTAAATCCTGCATCGTATCCTTTAGATATTCTGGTTCAATAATCTCTGCATAGTCTGCAAAGGTAATCAACCAACGTGGAAAACCCTCGTCAATCCAGCTCGTTTCAAAGGTGATGAGCATTCCATTGTCCGTTTCTTCATCGGAAATCCAGCCATAATATTTCATCGAATGCATAATGTGAGGCATTATTTTCTTCTCAACCAAAAGCTTGACCTGAACTTTTTCCGTATTTGATTTTTGCTTGTAATCGGCCACTTTTCCATATTCCTGATGAAAAGTATTTTCTGTTTTAATGATTTTCAAAATCCTGTCCACCCGAAATTGTCGGTAATCTTTCCGCATCGTGCAAAATGCCATCACATACCAATAATTGAATTCATAAAAAATCCCAACCGCTTCAATAATCCTTTCCGAAGCTTCGGTCTTTGCACTTTCATAATTAATTTTCAGTTGCGTTTTCTCCGATATACTTTTCAAAATGGTGGGAATAATATTCTTAATAGAATCCGTTTTTTTCGGCTGATAAGAATAGATGTTGATTTGATTTTCAATATCGGTCACCAAGTTTTTCTCCGAATTTCGAAGAACGGATTTCACTTTTTCCATCGCCGAATTGTAATGAGAACCGAGACTTTCGTGCGAGAAATTCTGCATCAGTTTTTCTGCCGTGATGAAACTGAGAACTTCCTCTTTCGTAAACATCACGGGCGGAAGTTTATAGCCATCCACCAAAGAATAGCCAGAGCCAGCTTCTCCAAAAATAGGAATGCCAGCATTTTCCAAAGTTTTAATATCTCTGTAAATCGTCCGGACACTCACTTCAAATTTATCTGCCAAATCCTGCGCACGAACAATTGGTTTGCTTTGCAACTGTACCAAAATCGAGGTGATGCGGTCTATTTTTTTAATGTAGTGGTCTTCATTCATCTGTTTTAGTTTCTGTTAAATTGTTTCTCTCGCAGATTTAGCTAATAATGCAAATTTGTTTATCCGAAAATCTGCTGAATTTGTTAAATCTGCGAGAATGAAATTTATCAAGAAAATTTGTCTAATTTTCATCTTTATAAGTTTTCACCAATCTATCAAGATTCAGACTTCTTGCAGACGCATCGAAGATTTCACGGTAAGTTCCGTCTTTTTCATACAATTCCTCGTGCGTCCCATTTTCCACAACTGCTCCTTTTTTCATCACATAAATCATATCTGAATCCAAAATCTGCGACAATGAATGTGAAATAATTACAACCGTTCTTCCTTGTTTTATCGCGTCAAGAGAATTTTTAATTTGTTCCGTGGTGATGGCGTCCAGACTTGCTGTTGGTTCATCAAGGAAAATAATGGGTGGATTTTTCAGGAATAATCTGGCGATGGCAATTCTTTGTTGTTGACCGCCGGAAAGTTGTGTGGCATCGTGGTTGTAAGCTTCTGGTAAATCCATAATTTGCTCGTGGAGATAGGCTTTCGTCGACGCTTCTTTAATTTCATCAAATGTGGCGTGCAGATTCCCGTAACGGATATTATCCTCGATGCTTCCTTTGAAAATGTGATTTTTTTGAAGCACCAAACCAAGGTCATCACGCAGAAAGTCATTATCAAAATCGTTCAGATTGTTGCCATCCAAAAGGATTTCGCCGGAATCTGGTTCATAGAATTTACAAAGCAAATTGATGATTGTTGATTTTCCAGCGCCACTGAGTCCAACCAAAGCGGTTGTTTTTCCATTTTCTATTTTCAGAGAAACGTTGTGAAGGGCTTTCATTCCGTTTGGATAAGTGAAATCCACATTTTTGATTTCGAAGTTTCCTTTGATTGGAATATTGTTGATGGTTCCGTTGGGTTCGGTTTCTTCGTCGGCATTCAGGATTTCAAAATAACCTTCGGCGTAAATGAAGGCGTCATTCATATCATCATAAATCCTGTGAAGCTGACGAATAGGCGCAGAAACGTTGTTGAACAACATAATGTGAAGCATAATTGCACCAATTGTCATCTGCTGGTCAAGCACGAGATAAACCGTCAAAAGGATAATCAAAACGACACCAAATTGCTCGATAAAAGTCTTCAAACCGTCGTAGATAAAACTGGTTCGCCTTGTATATAATTGGCTTTCCATCAGCTTCATCTGAAGATTGTATTGCTTGCTTCCTTCAAATTTTTCTCGGACAAAACTTTTGATGACCATTATTGAATTAATCAAATTCAAAAGTCCGGAAGTCTTTTGCTCACGCTGATTTCTGAGTGTCCGTCTTACATTTCCTAATTTTTTTGCTTGCCTCGACGTGACATAAAAGTAAATTGGAATCACAAAAGTTGAAACCAAACCAACGTAAATATTTTGCATATACATCACAATCAGCGCAATAATTGCCGTCGAAAAAAGCGGAAGAATATCGATGAAAAAATTCTGAACCAATTTCGTAAGGCTTTCAATTCCTCGGTCGATTCGGATTTGCAGTTTTCCAGATTCGTGGTTTTCGTCGTTGTAATAGGCGATTCGGTAAGTCAGGATTTTGTTGATGGCTTCCTGTGCGAGTTCTGAACTGACATTTATTCTAATTTTTTCGCCATAAAATTTCTGTCCAAATTGAATGAAAATATTCGCCAGTTCTTTTCCCAAAAGTATGATTGAAATTAAAGTCAAAACGTGGATTCCTTGTTCCATTGGATTCGGAAGTTGCGTCAGTTTTGTCACTTCGTCCACCGTGTATTTCAAAACCAAAGGATTGACTTGGGCGAACAAAGCACCGATGAAAGTCAAAGCCAAAGTCACGAAAATCATCATTTGGTAAGGCTTGATGAAGCGTCGCAACTGCTGATAAATATGAATGAGATTGGTGGTTTTTTGAAATGGCTTTTTCATTACAGCAATTTAAGAATTAATTTAAAACCACATAGACACATAGGAAATGCATAAAATTAAGTTTAAATAGCTATTTGAACTTTTAGAAAAAATTCTTTATAAAATTCTATTGTGCCTATGTGGTTCAAAAATAAAAAGTTTAATTTTATCCAATAATATTTCATAATGAAAATATATACAAAAACCGGCGACAAAGGCGAAACCGGACTTTACGGCGGAAGCAGAATCTCAAAAGCCAGCGCAAGAGTAGAATCTTATGGCAATATCGATGAACTGAATGCGAACATTGGCGTTGCAAAATCTCATATTGATGATGAGGAGGTAATTGCTCAGCTTAAAAAAATTCAATTTGACCTTTTTACAGTTGGTTCCGAAGCTTCGACACCGATTGATAAATTGTTTTTGGCTAATGGAAAAGCCAGATTGTCATTGGTAATTTCAGACAAAGAAATTGAAGAATTGGAGACTTGGATGGATGCGATGGAAGAGAAAGTCGAACCTTTGCAATATTTCATTTTGCCTGGCGGTGGAAAAGCTTCGACGTTTCTTCACGTGGCGAGAACGGTTTGCAGACGCGCAGAACGCAGTTTGGTTTTCCTCAATCAATCAGAAGAAGTGCGAGCGGAATTAATCAAATATCTGAACCGTTTGTCGGATTATCTTTTTGTTTTAGCGAGATATGTTTCGAAATTGAATAATGAATCTGAGGAATATTGGAATCCTAATGATAGAAGTTAGATGAAAAAGATAATTGTAATCATAATTGGAGCAACTTTTTTAAGTTCCTGTACAGTTTCAAAATCAACGAATGAAACAAAGGAAGGCTTTTTCTTCAAGACGAAACATAAAAAGGATAATGAAAAATAAAGCCCTACTTTTCATCAACGGCGAACCACCAAAAGAATTCCCAAATCTCTCAGATTATGAGTTGATTGCTTGTACAGACGGTGCTTTTCATTATTTGAAAGAGTTGAATTTTCCATTAGATAAATTGGATTTTATTTCGGGAGATTTTGATTCTTACACAGAATCCTTCGACTCCGCTCAGGATGACAAGCAGTACGATTTTGAAATCATAGAAACGCCTGACCAGAACAAAACAGATTTTCACAAAGCAATAGAAATTATTCTTGAAAAGGGTTTTAAAAATATCGATGTTTACGGTGGAAGTGGAGGAGAGCAGGACCATTTTCTTGGAAATCTGAGTGTTGCTTTTGCTTTTAAAGATAAAGCGAATCTTCAGTTTTTTGATGATTATTCGTCATATTACTTTATCCCGAAAAAATTCACAATTTCTGATGTCAAAGGAAAAATGATTTCCCTGATGCCTTTTCCAATTGCCAAAAACATCGAAACGAAAGGACTGAAATGGCCTTTGTATAAAGAAGATTTGATTCTCGGAGAACGAATCGGAACTCGGAATATTGCTGAAAATAAAGATGTTGTGATTAAATATAAAAAAGGCGATTTGCTGATTTTTGTCGGGAATTAATTCATTAATTTTTATAGAATTATTAACGTATATATTCAGTTTTTTTAATCATTTTTGTACCGTAAAACAATTAAATTTTTTTAGCCAGAAATGAAAATAAAATATTCTGAACTAATTGACCAAACGCTCTATTTTCCTACAGAAGAATTCAATGTAGAAGAGAATAGTCTGAAATTTCACGACATCAACTTGATGGAAGTTGTGGAAAAATTCGGAACTCCTTTGAAGTTCAATTATTTACCAAAAATTTCTCAGAATATTGAAAGGGCAAAATTCTGGTTCAAAGAAGCTTTTGAAAAGAACGATTACCAAAAAACTTACAGATATTGCTATTGCACGAAGTCCAGCCATTTTGCCTTCGTTGTAGAAGAAGCGTTAAAAAATGACATCAGTCTGGAAACGTCTTCTGCTTACGATATGGACATTGTGAAATCCCTTTATGACAAAGGAAAAGTAACGAAAGATATCGAAGTAATTTGTAATGGTTTCAAAACCGACGATTATTTGGTAAAAATCTCTGACCTGATTAATAGCGGTTTCGAAAATATCACACCGATTCTTGACAATTACAGAGAACTGGATAAGCTGACAGAAAGCATCGACAGAACTTTTAATATCGGAATTAGAATCGCAGCGGAGGAAGAACCTAAATTCGAATTTTATACCTCAAGATTAGGAATCGGGTACAAAGATATCATCCCATATTACAGTCAGAAAATAGCAGAACACCCGAATGCGAGACTGAAAATGCTTCACTTTTTCATTAATACCGGAATCAAAGACACAGCGTATTATTGGAATGAATTATACAAATGTCTTCGCGTCTATGCAAGATTGAAAAAAATTGCGCCAGAAGTTGATTCTCTTAATATTGGTGGTGGTTTTCCAATCAAAACGTCGCTTAATTTCGATTATGACTATCAGTATATGGTCAACGAAATTGTGTCTCAAATCAAGAAATTCTGCGAGGAAGAAGGCGTTGAAGAACCAAATATCTATACAGAATTCGGGAGTTTTACCGTTGGAGAAAGTGGTGGACATTTGTATAAAATTATTTCTCAGAAACGTCAAAACGACAGAGAAAAATGGAATATGATTGATTCATCATTTATGACGACTTTGCCGGACACTTGGGCGATTTCCCGTCACTTCATTATGTTGCCACTTAACCGTTGGGAAGATTCTTACGAAAGGGTTTTTCTCGGTGGATTGACTTGTGATTCAGATGATTACTACAATTCCGAGCAACATACGAATGCCATTTATCTTCCGGTTTTCAATGAGACAAAAGCTTTGTACATCGGATTTTTCCATACGGGCGCTTATCAGGAAACGATTGGCGGTTACGGCGGTGTTCACCACTGCTTGATGCCTCAGCCAAAACATATTTTGATTGATAAGGACGAAGATGGAAACTTCACTTACGAGCTTTTCCGTGAAGAACAAAGAGCGGAAGATGTTCTGAAATTGTTGGGATATTAAGTTTAGAAAATAGACTTTTAGATAAAAGATAATAGACAAAAAAAGCGTCCCGATATTTTCGGGACGCTTTTTTATTTATTTTAATTCTGTGATGAATTCTTCGTTTGGTGTTCTGTATTTTTTCAGATTTACCAGCCAGTCTCCGCTTGTCTCTCTGTAACCTAAAGGTAGAATCACGACGCTTTTGAGACCTTTTTCTCTCAAACCTAAAAGTTCGTCAAGTGCGTTCATATCAAAACCTTCCATTGGTGTTGCGTCCACTTTTTGTTCAGCAGCGGCAGTAATTGCCACTCCGAAAGAGATGTAAGCTTGTTTTGCAGCGTGTGTTGCGTGCCATTCACTTCCAAGTGGTTCGTACATTCCCCAAAGTCTGGCTTTGTAATCGTCCATCACTTCGGTTGGAATTCCTCTTTCTGCAGTCGTTTTTTCGAAAACTTCAGAAATGCTGTTGTGAGAATAGCCGTCCCAAGCTGCCCAAACCAAAAGGTGAGAACCATCCGTAATCTGAGCTTGATCCCAAGCGATTGGTTTTATTTTTTCTAATAATTCTCTGTTTGTGATTACGAAAATCCTATAAGGTTGTAATCCCGAGGACGAAGGCGCCAATCTTGCGGCTTCCAAAATGTAATCTACTTTATCTTGAGGAACGATTTCGCCGTTCATTTTCTTTGTTGCATAACGCCAGTTAAGGTCATCTATCAAACTCATTTTGATGAAATTTTAAAATTAATAGAACAAAGTTAAGCAAGAAAAGTTTATTTTTGTAATAAGGTTACCAAAAGTTATCGTTACGGAAAAGTAACGTATTTGATAATTAATGAGTTACGAAATTGATTTAATGTAATGTTAATCTTGATTGATGATGAAAAATACAAACTATATGAAAATTAAATGCTGTAAAACCAATATGATGGCTGTTCACGATACAATGGACGTTTTGAAAGGACGGTGGAAAATCCACATCATTGCAGCGCTGTGTTACAGTAAGTTGAGGTTTTCTGATATTCAAAAAGAAATTGAGGGAATATCGGCAAAAATGTTGAGCAGTGAGCTGAAAGATCTGGAAGTGAATCAATTAGTGAAAAGAACAGTTCTCAACACGCAACCAATAAGTGTGGAATATGAATTGACAGAATATGGCTACACTTTGAAAAAAGTCATTGAAAATCTTGCAGATTGGGGCGTTCAGCATCGGAAAACCATCATTGGAAAAAATGAAGTCTTGGCTGATAATTAAGTTGTCAATAAAATAAAAGGACCTCAATTTGAAGTCCTTTTGCTATTTTATTTCTTGGTAAAATTATAAGTTTTCCCGTTTTGCAGAAGTTGCATCTTGTTCGTTTCTGGAAAGAAATTAAGCGTGATTCCCGCCTGTTCAAATCTGAATTGGTCTTTCTCTACAAGTTCCAAAGGAAATTCCGGCTGACCTTTCCCTTGTCCGAAAAGTTTGTCATCATTCACAAAAACCTTTAGGTCCAATGGAATGTCCGGTGATGTGTAATCGCCAAGATATTTTTTGAACTTACCATCATAAGATGCCATTTCACTTTTGTTTTCAAATTTTGGATAATCAAAATCTTCGTTGAAGAAAATGTTCAGAATTCCTACATACAAGGCGTTGTGCGGATATTCCTCTCCATTGATGACGATTGAAATCGAATAATCTTCCTTTTTGCTGTATGACACTACCGAATGGGTTCCGGCTGTATCGCCACCGTGACCAAATGAAACTTGATTGTAAAAAGGAACAGCCATAATTCCCAATCCAAAATCTAAATTACTTCCTGGTTTTGGCAACATCTTTTCCAGCGTTTCTTTTTTCACGAATTTTCCATTGAACAAGGCATTAATGAAAAGATTCATATCATTCGGTGTTGAAACAATATCGCCCAACCCAATGCAATTTCTGAAATCAAAATCTTCAACTTCTGTCCATTTTCCATCTTCATTTTTGTAAGATTTGAAAACATTTTTTGGATTGTCTAATACAGAGAAAGTGTTTTTCAAATTGGCTTTGCTTAAGATATTTTCCTTAAGAATAATATTGTAAGGCTTCTTATAAATTTTTTCCAGAATTCTGCTCAGCAAGTAATATCCAGAATTGGAATATCTCGTTTTTTCACCCGGCTGAAATTCCACGCCTTGTGCTTTTATCGTATCCATAATTGCCTTTTCGCCCACCGCTTTAAAGATCCATTGATAATTCTCGCCCACATAATCACCCAATCCGCTGGTGTGATTCAGCAAAGATTCTATTGTTATTTTGTCAGCGTTTGGAACTTCCGGATAATATTTGGAAAGTTTATCTTGGATGTTTAGTTTACCTTTTTCCGCCAATTGCATCAGCATTGTTGCGGTAATAAGTTTGCTTACAGAGCCAATCTGGTAGCCGGTTTCTGAGTTCCATTTTACATTTGGTAATTGGTTTTGTCCGAAGTCTTTTTTATAAACTTCTTTGCCTTTTCGGAAAATGGAAATACTGCCGATGCCTTGTTTGTTTTTGGTAATGTAGTCGAGAAAATCATCCAATTTTGCAGTGTTAATTTCTCTATTTCCGATGTCTTTCACTCTTTCATCCTTAGGATTCGGTTTTTCATCTCCATTATTTTTGAAAAGATTTAAAGGAAATGAACGGCCTTTTTGTGTAAATGTTCCTTCGAAATGGTCTTTCAAAAATTGTCCTTTGTAGGAAGCATCGAGTTCATTCATCTCGAAAATCAATTCGTTGTTGTTGAATTCAGTTTTATCAACCGTGATGATTTTATCGCCTTGTTTAGGACTTCTTGCGGTTGAGATGTAAGCACCGTTTTCTTTTTTAATATCAAGGATTAAAGGCAGTTGCATTCCGCCAAGATCGAGTTCGCCTTTCCAAGAACCTGTTAGATCTTGAGCGTAAAAAGTCTGTGCTAATAAAATCAGCACCAGTAATAGTTTGGTTTTCATATTATTTTAGGATTAAAGTATTGTCTGACTAATGATTGTAATGATGAGTGAAACCACCACGAATGCGACGATGTGTTGCCATTTTTTGAGATTGGTCGCTGTCTTGAAACCATTGAAAAAGAGTACAAAACTGTAAACAAGAAAAGGCAATGTAATACATCCTGCAATAGCTACGATTATTAAATCTGTCATTTCTATTTTAGCTATGTTTCCTGCACTTTTCGCAATATTGAGATTGGCTTCTTTGATAAAAGGAAGTACCATCATAGGCATTGTAATTATGAGCGGAATCTGAGAAATCAAAACCGTATTGATAATGTCAATAATTCTGGTTCTTTTATTAATGAATTTTGCAAGAATTAATAAAACAATTATGGCGAAAATGTAACTCAACGAATTGATTTTCACAACATCCCAAATCGTTTGCTCTTCCTCAAGTATTGATAAATGAAAGATAGAATCATTGATCATTCCTGCATAAAAACAACCAAAAAAATTAAGAATAAAAAAGATGATCCCCACAGCCAGAATATGTTTGTCATCAAATTTCTCAAACGGATTAAAGATAGTTTTCCATCTCATAGTTTTTAGTTTTGAAGTTTTTTGACTTTTTCGATGAGGTCGTCCATTTTGTTTCTCATTGTTGGATAAGAAAGTTCGGCTTGCTTCGCCATTTCTTTGATGCTTCCGCTGGAGAGAAAAAAATTGAGAATGAAATCTTGGTCATCTCGGCTTAGTTTCAAAAGAACGGGAAGTTCGTAATTTCCATTCACGTTCGTTTCGCAAGACGGACATTTCATCTGGCTAACATTCAACGTGTGGTCACAGCTTGGACAAACGATTGGAAGTTTCATTTTCTTTAATATTGTTTTACAAATGTAATAATTATTTTAATTAAGTTAAAAAATATTTTAATTAAATTAAAATTTATTTGAGATTAAGGCATAAAAAAACTCCCAGAGTTGGAAGTTTTAAAGTTGTTTGAATTAAATTTATCTATTAATCAATGACTGTTTGCTCACTGTGTTATCATTATTAATAGTGCTTTTTTCGTGAGGTTTTGCGTATTCGCTATAACTTACAGGAGCGTAAACTTTTTGTTCAACAATATTCAGTTTTTTTGATTTCCAGTAATTTTCATCAAATTTTTTCGAAATCGTGATAGCACAAAGAGGATTATTTTTTGTAATTCTCAACTTAACCAAGGTTATAAAATTGATGTCAGAATAGAAAAACTGGGGAATTTTCTCTGAGGATTCCTGTACTTCTCCATTCGCATAACTTACGAACCATTTGTAAAGATAATCGGTAGGATTTGCATTGGGAAAAAAAGAAATCACGGCATCGCTTACTTTCACTTCTTTGAAGTCATCGATGAGAATGCCACAGCTATTTTCTACAGTTGATTGTTTCTTTTCGGTAACAATAGAAGTTGCAACTGCCACCGGAGCAAGCACTTCCACGATTTTATCGCATTGTAACAAACCTTGACTCGTGAGAACAGAAACGGATATTTTCCCTTTCCCGATTTGCGCACTTTTCACATTGATTTTGTTGGTTTTGTTGTTGCCTTCAATGGTCAAGTTAGGTTCTGAGGAAGATTTCCAAGAGTAGCATTCATCACATTGCGCTTTGGCGTCTACTGTGAAAGATGCAATTTCATTGGGATTTAATGTGTTGTTTCCAGCAATTGTACATTGCCCGTAAGAGTTGGATGCCAGAAAACTGGCAACCAGTATCAATAAATTTTTCATTCTATTTGTGTTTTTTTTATTTTTCTATTTTACATCAGTTGCAAACTCTATACCTGAATCACACCAAGGTTGAATTTCTCCGTAATCGGTGAATGATTGGCTGCTTCAATTCCCATACTTATCCATTTTCTGGTATCTACTGGATTGATGATTGCATCCGTCCAAAGTCTTGCGGCGGCGTAAGTTGGTTGCGTTTGGCGCGTGTAATCTTTTAGGATTTTGTCCAAAAGTTCTTTTCTGTCCTCTTCGCTAATTTCTTTCCCTTGCTTTTTAAGCGCAGATTCCTGAATTTGAAGAAGAACTTTTCCAGCTTGCGAACCTCCCATTACTGCCAATTCTGCCCACGGCCAAGCTACAATCAATCTTGGGTCGTAAGCTTTTCCACACATTGCGTAATTTCCTGCTCCGTAAGAATTTCCAGTTATTATCGTGAACTTCGGAACCACTGAGTTGGAAACAGCATTTACCATTTTTGCACCGTCTTTTATGATGCCACCTTGTTCGGATTTGGAACCAACCATAAATCCTGTCACATCCTGAAGAAATACCAACGGGATTTTTCTTTGGTTACAATTCGCGATAAATCTGGTTGCTTTGTCGGCGGAATCAGAATAGATCACGCCGCCAAATTGCATTTCACCTTTTCCGCTTTTTACCAATTTTCTTTGATTGGCAACGATTCCTACACTCCAGCCGTCAACTCTTGCGGTACAACAGATGATGCTTTTTCCGTAGTCTGCTTTGTATTCTTCAAATTCCGAATTATCAACAAGGCATTTGATGATTTCTAATGTGTCGTATTGTTCGGACCTGATGGCAGGCATTATTCCGAAAATATTGTCTGGATTTTCTTTTGGTGGAGCGCTTTCTATTCTATCAAAACCAGCTTTGTCAAAGTCACCAAGAGATTTCATAATATTCTTGATTCTGTTGAGAGCATCTTTGTCATCTTTGGCTTTGTAATCTACAACACCGGAGATGGAGCTATGCATAGTTGCGCCACCCAGAGCTTCATTGTCAATAGATTCGCCAATGGCTGCTTTTACAAGATAACTTCCTGCGAGGAAAATACTTCCTGTTTTGTCCACAATCATCGCTTCGTCACTCATAATTGGAAGATAGGCGCCACCTGCAACGCAACTTCCCATAATTGCTGAAATCTGCACTATTCCGGAAGAGCTCATTTTGGCGTTATTTCGGAAAATTCTTCCAAACATTTCTTTGTCTGGGAAAATCTCGTCTTGCATTGGCAAAAATACGCCAGCAGAATCTACCAAATAAATGATTGGCAAACGGTTTTCCATTGCGATTTCCTGCGCACGCAGATTCTTCTTTCCTGTGATTGGAAACCAAGCGCCAGCTTTTACTGTAGCGTCATTTGCTACTACGATACATTGTCTTCCGGAAACATATCCCATCATCACAACCACGCCTCCTGCAGGACAACCGCCTTGCTCTTCGTACATCTCGTAGCCAGCAAAAGCACCAATTTCTATAGAATCAGAATTTTTATCAAAGAGATATTCCAATCTTTCTCTCACTGTCATTTTACCTTGGTCGCGTTGTTTTTGAAGCGATTTTTCGCCACCTCCCAATTTGATTTTTGATAAGGTTTTTTTAATTTCAGAAAGTTTCAGTTTGTTGAGGTCTTCTCTCTTATTGAATTCTAAATCCATTGCTTTTTTCTTTGGTGCTAAAGATAAACTTTTTTAGAAAATTAGTACAGTTAATTTGATCTTTGGTGTTACAAGGTATTTATTTGGCTCTAAATTTAGAACATACACAATAATCCTTTCTATTTTGCGTTTATAAGTGTAAATGGATATAAATTTTTAGTTAGTTTATGTTATTTTAATAAGTTCTTATTAAAAGATCCGTTCCGAAATCTCGGGACGGATTTTTATGTCTAGCTATCAAAATTGTTCAATGTTTCGATTTTTTGAATTTATTCTACAATTTTTATCATAATTTCGCCAACTGAAAATCAATTATTTCCAATGAAGAATTCTTATTTGCTGAGGTTGCATTTTATCGTCTTTTTATGGGGATTTACAGCGATTCTTGGGAAGTTGATTTTAGCAGAAGCCAACATTTTAGTTTTTTACAGAATGTTGTTTGCTGCAATTTTTCTCTATCTCTATTTGAGATTTGTGAAAAAAGAAAGTATCAAAGTTTCAAAGAATCTATTATTTAAACTAATAGGAATCGGAAGTGTAATGGCGTTTCACTGGCTGTTTTTCTTCCAATCCATCAAGGTTTCCAACGTTTCTATAGCTTTGTCTTGTCTTTCATTATCCACGTTATTCGCAGCTTTGATAGAACCCCTTGTCTTCCGCCGAAAACCAGATTGGGCAGAAGTAATCATTGGAATTATTATTGTGATTTGTATTTCATTGATATTCAATGCGGAACTGAAATATAAAGAAGGAATCGTCTACGGAATTCTATGTGCGCTTTTCGGAACCATATTTTCAGTTTTCAATGGTAAAATTTTTGGAAAAACCAGTTCCGGAAACATTATTTTTTACGAGATTGCTGGCGGATGGTTGGTTATCAGTTTATTTTTTCTTTTTACAGGACAATTTTCTTTCTTCAGCGAAATAAGTTATATAGATATTGCGTTAGTAATATTGCTGGCTTCTGTATTTACGGCTTACCCAATGTTTGAGAGTGTGAAATTGATGAAATTCATTTCGCCTTTTACGTTGATTCTGACTGTAAATCTCGAGCCTGTTTATGGGATTATCTTAGCTTTTTTTATCTTTGGAGCATCAGAGCACATGAGCCCCGTTTTTTATGGTGCTTCATTCGTGATGATAGCTTCGATTGTGGTAAACGGAGTCATAAAATCCAGAAGGAAAAAAGTAGATGCAATTACAGATTCGAAATCTCTGTAAACACTTATTAATGAAAAGAATTTTATTTTTTTTACTGATTATTTTCACTCAATTTTCTGATGCGCAAATCATCAGAAAATATTCCAATGAATTTCTGAATATTGGTGCAGGCGCAAGAGGTCTCGCAATGGGCGGAGCAGTGGTTTCCAATCAGGACGATGTCTATTCACCAATGTGGAATCCAGCTGGTTTGATGAAAATCGAAAATGACTGGCAAGTTGCCGCAATGCACGCAGAATATTTTGAATCCATCGCCAAGTACGATTATATCTCTTATGCCAAACCATTAGATTACGGGAATGGCGTTTTCGCAATTTCTCTCGTAAGATTAGGTGTTGATAATATCCTTAATACCACTCAATTGATTGATCCAGAAGGAAATATCGATTATGATAAAATTAGTTCTTTCTCCACATCAGATTACGCCGCTTTGTTTTCTTACGCTTTCCATCCAAATGGTAATCAAAAATTAGACGTTGGTGCTACTGCAAAAGTGGTTTACAGAAACGTTGGGAAATTTGCCAGCGGTTACGGTTTTGGGTTCGATATTGGCGCAGTTTATCGCACAGATACTGACTGGAATTACGGATTTATGCTGAGAGATGCGACCACAACTGTTAACTTTTGGACAGTGAATCAAAAAGAATTGTCCACCGTTGTCAATGGGGAAGAGTTCAATCCAGCGCCAACAGACAAGATGGAAATCACGATGCCAAAACTTAATTTTGGAGTCAGCAGAACTTACGAGTTCAATAGAGATTTGAAACTTCTACCAGAAGTTGGTCTTAATGTCGATTTTGCAAAAACCGCCGCTTTGGTTTCTACAGATTTCGCAAGTATAACGCCTTATGCAGGTGGCGAATTGATTTTCCAAGATATGATTTTCGTGAGATTGGGTTTCAATAGATTTCAAACTATTTCTGACATCGAGGATCTTAAAAGAAAAGTCTCTTTCCAACCAAGTGCGGGAATCGGCATCAAATACAAAGGTCTGACTTTGGATTACGCCATTACCAATTCCGGAATCGGCGGTTCTAATTTTTACTCCAATTTCTTTTCTTTGAAGTTGGATATGCAAGGTTTCAGAAACTAAAATCAACTTTTATGAAAAAACTATCAATCCTATTTTCGATATTTTTAATAGTATTAATAAAATCCCAAACCGTTTCAGAATATAAATATATTGTGATTCCAACGGAGTTTGCAGATTTCAAAGGTTCAAAATCTTTTGGACTAACTACGATAATAGAAAAATCATTGAGAAGTAAGAAATATGTAGTTCTTCCAGAATCGAAAAGCAGTTGGCCTTCGGAAGCGCTTCAGAATCCTTGTGGTATTTTGAATGCGGATCTTTCTGATGATAGCAATATGTTCAAAAACAGAGTGATTCTGCAGTTCAAAGATTGTAATAATAAAGTTCTTTTATCACAAAAAGCAAATAGTTCAATCAAAGATTTCGAGCCAGGATATCAGGAAGCAGTGAAAAATGCATTGTTTTCAGTTCCAACTTCTAATCCCAATATGGAAAAACTCGTGGAGACTAAAACTTTGGAGGCAAAAGCTCAAGAAGAAATTAAAACAGTAGAAGCAAAAACTGAAACAACATCTGCTCAAAAATTCAGCAACGGAAAATTGAATCTTCAAAAAATCCAGATTGACAATTCGCAGTTCATCTTGGTAGATGGAAACAGTTCCGTGCCGTTTGCAACGTTCAAATCAACGACAAAAGCCGACGTTTTCAGAGTTAAATTAAGTTCAGGCGAATCCACAATTGGTTATTACGAAAATGGAAATATCGTCATCGAACTTCCAAAAACCAACGGAGAATTTATCAAAGAAATCTACAAAGCCAATTAATTTCAGAATTAATTATATTATAAAAAAACAAAAATGGTCAGAAGCAATTCCGACCATTTTTTATTTAAAGCAAAAAGCAAGAAGCAAAAAGCAAATCGCCAGTAGCCAATTGCTATTTATTTGGCTGAGGTGTGTATCTCAAATAAGGCTTCACAATCGTCACGCCTTTCGTGAATTTTTTCTCAGCATCTTCCTGCGAAACAGCTGGCGGAATAATCACATCTTGACCATCTTTCCAATCAACAGGCGTTGCAACGCCATAGCCGTCAACCAATTGCAATGAATCTAAAACTCTTAGGATTTCTGTGAAATTTCTTCCGGTAGAAGCCGGATAAGTGATAATTAATCTTACTTTTTTATTTGGATCGATAATCAAAAGTGATCTTACTGTCAAAGTGGCGCTCGCATTTGGATGTATGAAATCGTACAGTTCCGACACTTTTTTGTCTTGGTCTGCAATGATTGGGAATTCCACTTCTGTATTCTGAGTTTCGTTGATATCCGAGATCCAACCTTTGTGATTGTCGATGCCATCAACACTTAGAGCCAAAACTTTTGTATTTCTCTTGTCAAATTCCGGTTTAAGTTGTGCTGTTTTTCCCAACTCTGTGGTGCAAACCGGCGTGTAATCTGCAGGATGGGAAAACAAAATTCCCCAAGAGTCGCCAAGATATTCGTAAAAATTAATATTTCCAAGACTGCTTTCTGCATCAAAATTAGGAGCGGTATCACCAAGTTTTATAGACATATTATTTATTTTTTTTTGATTAATGAATAACAAATTTAATAATAAAAATTTAATTCATACTTGTTTGGTATAAATTAAATTTAACAACAAAAAAACCACAAATGAATGTGGTTTGATTTATTTTGGAATTTCAAATTACAATTTTCCGATTTTGCTATCATCAATATTGTACAATCTGATTACTTCTTCGTAGCTCAATTTTCTTGGATCTACAGAACTTTTTCCGCCAAATACTGCTGGAACTAAAACAATTCTGAAAGTCTGTCCATTGATATATTGGCTTCTGAAAGTAGCATCTTGTAGTGAGAGGTCAAAATTAGCATTTAGATCAAGTTGAACATCATTTCTTGTGAAATTAAAAGTATAATCCATCTCATCGCTCCCGAAGAAATAGGTTTTTGGAAGTGGTTCCCAAACTGGAGCATTTTGTCCTGGATTGTTTTTACGGTAAACCAAAACAATATCTTGGCTCAACAAAGGAAAATTAAAAGGTTGATTGAAACCGTAATAATTGGTAGCGTTTTGAACCAGATTCACATTGAGGTCATAAACTGTTGGATAATCTACTGGTTCTACGTATACATCATCGTTATCATCTTTACAACTGAAGATAAATATACTGGAAATCAGTAGTAATACGAGGGGAAGGAATTTTTTCATAAGTTTAATTTATTTACGTTAAGATTTTAATTACAAATTACAGACCATAAAAGTAGCTTTTTTCAGTGGATTTAATATCTTTATGGAAAGTTTCTAAATTTTAGATATCAAAAAAATGAAAAGGTTAAGTCTTATAATAATAACTTTTATTTCACAGTTTTATTTCCCTCAGTACCAACCAAAAAATCTCTCCAGTTCCGATCTCAAAAAAGCAAACGACTGGGTAGATAAAACCTACAATGCGCTTTCACAGGAAGAAAAACTCGGTCAGCTTTTCATCGTTGCGCTTTATACGAACAAGGACGAAGCGCACATCAACCAAATCCGAAATATCGTTTTGAATGATAAAATCGGTGGATTGATTTTGATGCAAGACGATGCAACGAGAGAAATTAATTTGGTCAATGAGTTTCAGTCCAAATCAAAAGTTCCATTAATGATTGGGATGGATGCAGAGTGGGGCGTTTTCCAGAGGATTGCAAAAGCACACAAATATCCGTGGGCAATCACTTTGGGAGCGATTCAGGATAAAAATCTGATTCACGAGATGGCATCCAAAATTGCCGAAGACTGCAAGCGAATGGGCATCAATTGGGATTTTGCGCCCGTTGTAGATGTGAATACCAATCCAAACAATCCAATCATTGGAAACAGAAGTTTCGGTTCTGATGTCAATAATGTCGTGAGTTCCGCTTTAGCTTATTCCAACGGTTTGCAGGACAACAAAGTTTTGGGAGCGATTAAACATTTCCCTGGTCACGGCGATACGGACAAAGATTCCCACTTGGATTTACCAGTTGTCTCCCACAATATGGAACGATTGGAAAA
>RCUH01000830.1_pt1 | contig 27147 bp, 24 predicted proteins | sample 2166191 | NCBI WGS metagenome assembly RCUH01 (sample SAMN09932848, study PRJNA488358) | compost metagenome | feature: garden; material: soil; isolation source: compost soil in an enriched community after 214 h of incubation | place: Germany: Experimental Botanical Garden Goettingen | collected...
AAACACTAGTACAACATCATATTGTTGTAAAGTAGCTAAACTAGGAGTTGATGAATATATATCAACAATATCTACTATGCTAAATTCATTTGTAGCCGCTATTTTTTGTTGTACGTCATTAAGTGAAGAAGAGAACGTAGCTCCTAAAATAAGGGCTTTGGGTTTTCTAAGCCCTGGCAAATCATAATTAACAATAGCACCACATTTCCCTGCATCGTTGTTAACCGTAATATCAGCCGGGCAGTTAAAAGGTGGCAACATACCCGAAACGGCCATAAGGTACATTTGACTACTTCCCGGGGGTCCCGTAAAAGTTATACTCTGTACTAGTTTAAATTCATTACCTCCTGTTAGAGGAATAGTATTCTGATACAATCTTGGATTGTTCGAACCCTGATAACCGCCAGAATCAAAACGATTTATACTACCCACTCCCTGAACTACGAAAGGAGTTCCCGAAAACCAGTCGGATAAGTATGAGGTACCCGAATAAGTTGTACCATCAGTAAAATTAACAGTAAAAGAATAATTACTGTTTCCCTCTGTGCTAAACCCAAAAACTTTTAATGAGGCATATGGATTTGGAGTGGTAAAAGTTAGCGTTGCTGTAGTTCCTGTGACTACCCTAAGCATATTAAGCTGATTGTAAGGTTGTAATTTGAAATTATAATCAGCTCCTGTATATTCTCTAGTATTTACCAGTCCGCCGGTAATAGAATTGGCCATAGCATAACTCTGGCTGTATAATACATGATCGCTACCATCTAGTGCCATGCTTGTCGTAGATGCTGCCGGAAGTGCTTCGGCAACACCATCGATCGTAAATCCGGTTACCGCTATCGGGTCATGCATTTGTGCATGTAAACCAGCCGAAAGAAATAGTGAAATTACCTGAAAAAAAAGTAGTTTTTTCATCATACGTATTAGGGGTTAGATATGGCTAATGAATTAGGTTATTTATGCTTAAATATATTTCCTCACAAATGTCCTACAAAAATAATTACAAAAGTATTACTAATAAAAGTATTAAAAAAAATTAAGGGGTGGACAAAAAAGGGACAAACGCTTCATATAAACCGTTGTTTTACAGCTATTACTAAAAAAATATTCTTACTTTTGCCTATATTAAATTAACAATTTTATTAGTCGATGGATTTAAGCATTAAAAAAGCAACTCTCCTGTTTGTCTTTTCTTTTTATATTTTCTCCTTTAAATCCTATTCCCAAACTCTATTAGTCCCTTCACAAGATTCACGTGAAAATATTGAGCAAACTATTCTTAAAGAAATAGATTTTCAAAAAGATACCCTGCAATTAAAAAAATACCTGGCTCCTTTAGAAAAGTCTTCCAGTAAAAAGTTTCGGGTGTTATATTATGCTTTACTGGCAAACGGCTATTCTCATTTTTTTGATGACACAAATTCTAAAAGCAATAAATATTATCAGCTTTCCATACAAAAAGCAAAAGAAACAAATGATGCTTCGCTTTTGATATGGGCACAAATGAATTACTCAAAGTATCTTTATTATTATAGAGAGATGGATAAGTTAATTCCGATAGTATTAAAGACTATAGATGACACCAATAAGATAAATCCTGAAAAAATGATTTTCCCCGGCGAAACTTTCAAATTGTTTGGGTGGATAATGCTTACTGTAGAAGATGATGATTTAACCATATATTATTTAAAAAAATCGCTGCTTTATACCAAAGTAAAAACGGCCGAATATGCCAGCATTTTAAATGCAATTGGCCATTACTATTTTAAAAAAGAAGATCTTGTAAAAGCGACATATTACTTTGATAAAACTATCAAACTTTCGTTAAGTATTAATGATACTTTACGTTATGCAAAAGCACTTGGAGATAAAGCTTTAGTTTATGAAAAAAGAGGGGATTTAAAATCGGCTATACAACTTTTACAAAAAGACATTAACTATTCTGAGAAGCTTAAGTCTGAAAAAAACAGTATGTATGCTTATGTTTTAATGACTAAAATGCTTTTAAAAAACCAAGACACAGTTACAGCACAAACATTGCTGAGAAAAGCTGAAAAAATTGCAGTGTCAAAACCTTATTATGCCAATTCTCTAAAAGAAATTATAGAATTAAATCTTATTATATTAAATAATAAAGACCCTGAAAAAGAATTATTATTAAGACGGGAAATTGAAGGCTTGGACGATTATTTACTGAAAACAGATGGAGATGTCGCTTTAAATAGAGTAAACTGGGTGGTTCAAAAAAACAAATATGAACATGAATCCAAAAATGCCAAACTACAATATCAGCATGAAACTAAAATGAAGAACATATATGTTTTTGTTATTATTTTAGTAATTCTCTTCTCTTTTTTAATCTTTATTTCGCTGAGGAAAAGACTAAAAAACAATACCTTAGAATATGATAAAAAAATAATGGGGCATGAAATTGAAAAATTAACTTATGAGAAAAAGCTTAATGATGCCAACCAGAATTTAGATTCATATACTAATTACCTTCATAATAAAAACGTACAGGTTTCTAAATTAAAAACGGAGCTTGAAGAAATAAAAAAGTCAAAATCTTATTATTTAGAAGTAGAAAAGGGAAAACTTCAGGAATTACTGGATTCGCACTTAATGACAGAAGAAAACTGGATTAATTTTAAAAGAGAATTTACTAAAGAGTATCCTCAGTTTTATCGCACCTTAATGACCAATTTTCCTGAATTAAAGGATTCTAATCTTAAGATCATTATGCTACAAAAATTGCAATTTAATAACTCCGAAATTGCGAATTTACTCGGTATCACTTTAGATGCTGTTAAAAAAAGCAAACAACGCCTAAAGAAAAAATTAGCTGAAAAATATGATCTTTTGTTTGAAATTATAGACAAGCCATAATTTTAAAACTATTAAAACACTGAATATTAAAAGCCACCAGGAAAATTGATTCTGATGGCTTCATTATATAAATTTCATTTATTTAATCAGGCATCCGGTATTACCGGCTCTACTAACTTAGTTAACTTCATTAGTGATTCCTGCCAGCCTAAATAACACATTTCAACAGGTATAACAGAAGGAATTCCTTCCTGTGTAATTTTTAATTCTGTACCCACCGAAGTTTTCTCAAACCAAACAGTTGTTATCATCTCGCCTGAAAGATTCGGATCATCAAATATATCTGTATACTTTAAAAAAGCATTGGGTTTAATATCAATATATTTTCCACTAAAGGAATGACTGTTACCTGTGGAAAAATTCTGAAACGACATCCTGAAGACACCCCCCGTTTCTACATTCATTTCATGAACTGTACAAAGAAAACCAAATGGAGGTAACCAGGATGCAATGGCCAGAGCTTCAGTAAATGCGCGGTATACCTTTTCTGGCGGCGCCGTAAGAACTCTGTGTAATGAAACTTTATTGTCTGACATAAGATTATATTTTTGTTTCCTACTCGTGTGGCTTTTCGGTTTCGCCCGTTTTTTAGAGGTCGCTGCTCCTCATTCATTATTGATTACTGATTGTTAACAAGTTAACCTCAGTATTACAAAGATCGCATAGAAATTTGATTTTAGCAGAGGCTATATAAGACAATCTAAAGGGGTATTTACGACCAAACTCTTTCAAATGGAAGCTTATACTTGATATTGAATTATGGTTTAATAATTTTCTCTTAATGAATTATCTACAAAAGCAATATTCTTTACATTTGATACTTAGATATCATCCTTACATTATGAAAAAACTTAATATTCTGTTTTTTTTATTTGTTGTCTCTTTTACAAATGCACAGTCCATTGACTCTACCGCGTCAGAAGAAAATGCAAAGATTAAAAACACTAATGTACTACCTATAGTGGACCCTGAACAAAACTTTTGTGGTAGTACAACAGTAGAGAATCTTCATATAAATGATGTAAATGCTGTTATAAAATGGTATAGTTCAGAAATAGGAGGAACTCCTTTAAACTCTTCATTAAAACTTACCAGTGGTACATATTATGCTTCTCAAATAATAGATGGTAATGAAAGTACGAGGATTCCTGTTATGGTTACCATTAACTATACAAATGTGCCTAACGTACGCATAAAACAAAAATTCCGTAAATCGGCCACAGTAGGCGATCTCAAAGTTAATAATGATGGTGCGCCTACAAACTGGTATAATTCCGCAATCAGTGCTGCTCCTATGAGTGCTTCTACCCCACTTACCAGTGGCACATACTATGTTTCCCAAATACTAAATGGCTGCGAAAGTGATAGAGTTAGTGTTTTGGTATCCGTAAAGCCGTAACTATTATTGAACAATTGTTTTAGGATTATCTTCTATAATATTACTTTTACATATGCGTATACTTTATCAAAGTCAAACAATCATTATTCGGGAGTTTATGCCTGGAGAAGAATTATTGCTAATTGATCTCTTCAATGATGATGAAGTTACCCGCTACTTACCTGCCTGCTCTCCTGAACTATCTGTAAAAATGTTTAATACAGCCTTAGAAGATTATAATAAAGGACTATTAAGTCGTTGGGGAATATTCAGTTCCGAAAACAATAATTTTATAGGGATGTGCCTTGCCCGTAACTTTACAGAAAATCCCGATCAGATAGAAATTGGATATACTCTTAGCAAGAAATATTGGGGCAAAGGTATTGCTACAGAAGTAAATATTGCACTGACAAAATACTGTTTTGCAAATACTGGTACACAAGAGGTAGTTGCCATAACAGATCTTGGTAATGTTGGTTCACAAAAAGTACTGGAAAAGCTTGGATTTAAGCGATTAGAAAATTTAATCCGAAACGAAGATGAACTTGCCTATTTTATGATTGAAAGATAGACAGCTTATAAATAGTCTCTTAATTATTTCACGAAAATGAAATAACATTTCTATAAATTTATCAGTCAATATCCTTAATTAAGTATTAAAATCAGAGGTTTGATTATTGCTATATCAGCGATTAATGCTACCTTTATGACTATTGCTATCTACTAACTAATACAATTGCAATTATGTCAAACGATATTTATCAGATCAAAAAGTTACTGAATACAAAAAACGGCACCTTTACTTATTATAGTTTGCCGGAAATGCAAAAGCAGGGTTTTAACATTGAAAAAATGCCGTTTTCCATCAGAATCTTATTAGAAAACGCATTACGTAATTTTGATGATTTTGCCATTACTCGTGAAAACATAGAAACACTGCTAAACTGGAAACCTGAAGCATCTGATAAAGACATTCCTTTTAAACCTGCACGTGTACTTATGCAGGATTTTACAGGTGTTCCTGCTGTTGTAGATATTGCCTCTTTAAGAGCTGAAATAGCAAGAAAAGGTAAAAACCCCGATGAGATAAACCCGCTCATCCCTGTAGACCTGGTTATAGACCACTCAGTACAGGTAGATTACTTTGGAACTGAGTACTCCTACGACCGCAATATGGACGAAGAATACAAACGGAATAAAGAACGTTATCAGTTTTTAAAATGGGCTCAGCAATCGTTTAGCAATTTTAGTGTAGTACCACCGGGTATGGGTATTTGCCATCAGGTAAATCTTGAATATTTATCTAAAGGCGTTATAGAACGTAACGGCGAGGTATTTCCCGATACGCTTGTGGGTACCGATAGCCATACGCCAATGGTAAATGGAATTGGTGTTATTGCCTGGGGTGTTGGAGGAATTGAAGCCGAAGCGGCAATTCTTGGGCAGCCTATTTATTTTATTATGCCGGAAGTTATAGGACTTCGCCTGACAGGGAAAATACCTCTAGGCTCCACAGCTACCGATATGGTACTTACAATTGCCGAACTGCTTAGAAAATATGGCGTAGTAGGTAAATTTGTAGAAGTTTTTGGTTCCGGTCTTGATAATTTATCTGTACCGGACAGAGCAACCATAGGAAATATGTCTCCCGAGTTTGGTTGTACCGTTACCTACTTCCCGATTGATGACAAAACGCTTGAATATATGCGTTTAACAAATCGTTCGGAAGATCAGGTAAAACTTGTTGAAGACTATTGCAAATCCAATATGTTATGGCGAACAGGGAAAGAATCGATTACCTACACCGATATATTAGAATTAGACCTATCTACAATAGAGCCTACAATAGCAGGTCCAAAAAGACCTCAGGATAAAATATTACTGAAAGATTTTCAATCTACTTTTATAGATGTACTTCATAAAGCTTTTGGCAGAAAGTACATAAAACCCCAGGAACAGCTTACACGTTGGTTTGCCGAAGGAGGAAGTTCATTACCTCAAAAAAGTGAAACTACCGCTATGGTACCCGATACAAAAATCGAAAAGAAAATTGAAGATGGGATGAAAGTTGTTACGGTAACTGTAGGACAGGAACAATTTATGCTGTCTGATGGTGCTGTTGTTATTGCAGCTATTACGTCTTGTACAAATACTTCTAACCCTTATGTGATGATAGGTGCTGGTTTGGTTGCCCGAAAAGCAAGAGAACATGGATTAAATGTAAAACCTTGGGTAAAAACATCATTAGCACCAGGATCTAAAGTAGTAACCGATTATTTAATTAAAGCTGACTTACTGGATGATTTACAGTCAATGAAGTTCCATATTGTAGGTTATGGCTGTACATCGTGTATTGGAAACTCCGGTCCACTTCCTTCACATATCGCTAAAGCAATAGATGACCACGATTTGGTAATGGCATCGGTACTTTCTGGCAACAGAAATTTTGAAGCAAGGATACATCCACAAATCAAAATGAACTTTTTAATGTCGCCTATGCTTGTTGTTGCTTATGCTATTGCAGGTCGTGTCGATATCGATTTACTAAATGAGCCTATAAGTTATGATCCGAATCAGCAACCGGTATATTTAAAAGATATATGGCCATCTGATGATGAAATTAATGCAATAATGAGTTCTGTGCTTTCGCCTAAACAGTTTGCTAACAGCTACGGAACTATATTTGACGGAAATGACATATGGCAGAACCTCGAAGTTCCTAATGAGAAGATATATGTATGGGATGATAAATCGACTTATATAAAAGAGGCTCCTTTCTTTAAAGATTTGCCCGATCAGCCTCAACCTCTAAAAGATATTGAGAATGCAAGTGTACTGCTCTCTTTAGGTGATAGTATAACAACCGACCATATTTCTCCGGCAGGTTCTTATAATGAGTTTTCATCTGCTGGTAAATATTTATTAGAGCGTGGTGTTCCAAAAGAAGAATTTAACTCGTATGGATCTCGTAGGGGTCATGACGAAGTAATGGTAAGAGGTACTTTTGCTAACGTACGTATAAAAAACAAAATTGCAGACAGAGAAGGTGGTTACACCAAATACCTACCAACCGGTGAAGAAATGAGTATATATGATGCTTCCATCAAATACAAAGAAACTAAAACACCGTTAGTCATTCTTGCTGGTAAAGAGTATGGTAGCGGCTCATCCAGGGACTGGGCTGCAAAAGGCGTTTTTTTATTGGGTGTTAAAGCTGTAATTGCCGAAAGCTACGAAAGGATCCACAGGAGTAACTTAGTAGGTATGGGTGTGTTACCGCTTCAGTTTAAAGCAGGTGAAAATGCAGAAAGCCTTGGCCTTACCGGACAGGAACAATTTACCATTACCGGAATAGCAAATGACATAAAACCACTAAAAGAAGTAGACGTTACAGCTTTAAAATCTAATGGCGAGAAAATTAGCTTTAAGGCTATTGCCAGACTGGATTCTAAAATAGAAATTGAATACTACAGAAACGAAGGCATACTACAATATGTATTAAGGCAGTTTTTACATAAAGCATAATAGTAAGACTGGTAGGAATGTAATTGTTCTTGCCAGCCTTTTTTAATTAAACATCATTATTTCCAAATGCAGGATAATTTTAAAAATTATATACTAAAAAATGCTGGTATCACAGAAAACCAGTTTAACGAATTAGAGCATTTGGTACATACCATTACAATAAAAAAAGGAACTATTCTTTTGGAACAAAACCAGGTTTGCGACAGGGCATTTTTTGTTTGCAAAGGTTTATTACGTTCGTATACCGTTGATGAAATGGGAAAAGAACATATTATTCAGTTCGCCTCAGAAAATTGGTGGATTGCTGACAGAAGCAGCTTTTATTTTGATGAGCCATCAGAACTGTTTATTGATGCTATTGAAGATGCTGAAGTTATTTACATCAAAAAAGAATACCTGAAAAAACTTGAATCACTTTCGGACAAATTTGTTTCTTTTAATACATTGGCTCTACAAAAAAACATTCGCCAGATGCAAAAAAGGATAAATTACCTTTTAGCTGCTACTGCAGAAAAAAAGTATTTAGACTTTATAGAAACACATCGTGAAATAACATATAGGTTACCACTACAAATGATCGCATCTTACCTTGGCATTGCCCCAGAAAGCCTTAGTAGGGTAAGGAAAGAATTGGTCCGAAAAAACTTTACACCCTGATTATTTCTTAGCCCACATCAAGTAGATTTATTTTTATAGACGCTAATTTTATATTCCTCCTTCGAAATATAAAATGGGCAGGATTTCGTGTGCCTGTTTCTGTCTTACAACCTACCCTTCATTTCTTAACATAGATCAAGTGCATTCGTTTTTATAGGTGCTAATTTTACAGTACTAAAAAATAACATCATGGAATATAATGTAGTACATAACGAAAAAGACAAACGTTTTGAAATTCATTTAGACAACAAAACAGCATTTGTTCAGTACAAATTATTTGATGAAGGTATCGCTTATTTGCATACCGACGTGCCTCCCGAACTGGAAGGAAAAGGCATAGCATCTACATTGGCTAAGTATGTTTTGGATTATGCAGAAAACAATGGTCTTAAGGTTAAACCTTACTGTCCGTACATCAATGCATATATCGACAAACATCCAGAATATCAGGCCAATTCATTATTTCACAATAAAAAATAAAAAGACAATGAAAACAAAAAAAATAGAAAAAGTAATAGCACCACCTGCACCACATATGGTAGGCGATGGATTTAGGGTACACAATTTTATCCCTTATGGAAATGGAATAAGCATGGAAAGAATGAGTCCGTTTATTATGATGGATTACAACTCCAAATTTTACTTCCCTCCTACCAAAGAACAAAGAGGAGTTGGCGTACACCCGCACAGAGGTTTTGAAACAGTTACCATAGCTTACAAAGGTAAAGTAGCCCATAACGATAGTTCTGGCAACAGCGGCGTAATTGGCGAAGGTGATGTACAATGGATGACAGCCGCTTCTGGAATTTTACATAAAGAATACCATGAAGAGCAGTTTAGTAAAGAAGGAGGCGATTTCCAGATGGTACAATTGTGGGTAAATCTTCCTGCAAAAGACAAAATGTCTAAACCAAAATATCAGGGTATTACCAACGACGAAATAACAAAATATGAGCTTCCGGAGAATGGTGGAATTATTGAGGTAATTGCCGGAGAATACAATCGCGTTGCCGGAGCAGCTTCGACTTTTACGCCAGTAAATTTATTCAATGCCAAATTAAACAAAGATGCTGTAGCAACATTTAGTTTCCCTGCAAAACATAACTCAGCGCTTTTGGTAATCGAAGGGAGCATTATAGTGAATGATACCGAAATGGTACCTACCGATAACTTTTTGTTATTTACCAACGAGGGTGAAGAATTTACAGTTAAAGCAACAGAAAAATCTGTCGTATTAATTTTAAGCGGTGAGCCTATAGATGAACCAATAGTTGCACATGGCCCTTTTGTAATGAACACCCAACAAGAAATAATCCAAGCCTTTAATGATGTAAACATGGGTAAGTTTGGGTTTCTGGAATAAATAAATTTAAAGAACTAAATAAATTATAAAATTATGAGCAGTCTACCAATTCGCGATCAAAAAAATGATCACTTGTTAACCCCGGAAAATGCAGCTTTAATTATTATTGACTATCAAAAAGTACAAGTAAACTCCATCGCATCGATGGACAGGCAACAATTGATAAATAATATTGCTGGGTTAGCTAAAATGGCAAAATTATACAAATTACCTATTGTACTTTCTACAGTAAATGTAGAAACAGGGTTTAATACAGAAACTATACCTCAACTAAAAAGAGAATTAGATGGCGTTCCTTCTTATGACAGAACAACCATCAATTCGTGGGAAGATAAAGAGTTTGTAGCAGCTGTTAAAGCAACCGGAAGAAAGAAACTGATCATGACAGCTTTATGGACAGAAGCCTGTCTTTCATTCCCGGCTCTTGATGCATTAAAAGAAGGTTATGAGGTTTATCCAGTGGTAGATGCTGTTGGCGGAACATCACTCGCTGCTCATGATGCTGCTTTACGAAGAATGGAACAGGCAGGAGCACAACCTGTAAGCGTTGCCCAGTTATTTTGCGAACTGCAGCGCGATTGGAACCGGGCAGATACAGCTCCCGAATTTATGAAGCTGTTTGTAAAAACAGGCGGTACAGCAGGAATTCAGTTTGGGTATGATATAGCAGAATAAATTATATTTAAACAGCGTCTAAGGACGCTGTTTTTATTTTATTGAAATACGAAAAACGCAACAAAAACATCGTTATTTGCTTGATCGTTATTTTTTTGCTAAAAAAAACACAAATGTTGTGCGATTTATCAAAACATCTTTATACATTTGCACCGAAATGAAAAACAACAGTCAAAATACAAATATTTATTCTTGCGGCATTATGTGTTGCATGACTAACCTATTGTATGAAGTGGCTTATATATAAAAAAGTATTTTTTTACTTACCAAAAAGGCCTTTCATACAAAATGAAAGGCCTTTTTGCTTTTAAAACATTTTAAACCCGATTAAGATATAAAATATGAATACTGTAGATATAAATACTATAAATATTAAGATGAATATGACTTGTTGTTATATGGCAATACCATTGCCCTGTAAGAGTCCTTTCGCATTATAGTTATCATACAGTATAACTGCTTAAGCCCTTTTACAACCATGTAAAAGGGCTTTTTTTTTGAATCAATACCATCCACCCTTAATCCGTAATTAAATATGAGTACTATCGTCAACAATTTTAAACTTCGTGTTTTGCTCGCCTTTATAGGCATCTACATCATCTGGGGAACAACTTACCTGGCCATATCTTATGGACTAAAAGGCTTCCCTCCTTTCCTACTTTCGGGTTTCCGCTTTTTTACAGCAGGTATTATTATCCTGTTATGGCTATGGAAAAAAGGAGAAAAACCAAACTCACTTACCAACTGGTATAAAAACTTTATCCCCGGTATATTTATCCTTGCCGTTGGTGTAGGACTTGTAGCCTGGGCAGAACAATATCTTAGCTCTACCGAGGCAGCTATTGTTATGGCAAGTGAACCCTTTTGGTTTATACTTATCGACAAAAAGAACTGGAAAAACTACCTGTCTAATCCATTTGTGTCTATAGGCCTTTTAATAGGAATGGGCGGTTTGCTATTGTTTTTAAAAGACAGTCTTCAAAATGGTGCACACACTACAGATGATACTATGAGATATACAGCTTTCGGTATTTTGTTTATAAGTTCGGTATTATGGGTATTGGGTTCACTGTTTTCAAAAAACAGAGCTTCGAGCCATTCAATATTTATGAATGTTGGTCAGCAGCTTATCATTGGTGGTGTGGCAAGTTTTATAATAGCTACATCTATGGGCGAATGGAATACTATTAACTGGAGTACTATTCCCGTTGAAGCATGGTCGGGATTAGTTTATTTAATTGTATTTGGATCTATCATTGCCTACCTGTCATTTATATGGTTACTTTCTATAAAACCGCCGGCATTGGTGAGCACTCATACGTATGTAAACCCTGTTGTAGCCGTTATATTCGGGTGGATCATTGCCAATGAAGCAATATCCGGCACTCAGTTTATCGGGTTACTAGTAATTCTTCTTGGGGTATTGTTAACCAATATGATTAACTATAAGATCACTAAAAAATCTAAAGTAAAATGGCGAAAAGTATTACGTGTATTTTCCAGAAATACAAGAACACCACGACATATTACAAATTACTAATTGTAAATACAGAAGATGATAGAGTTAAAGAATATATCTAAAAAGTTTTATAAAACAGGGAGGGAAATTAATGCCTTACAGGATGTTTCCCTTCATGTTCCTGAGGGGAAGATATTTGGTGTAATTGGTACATCCGGAGCAGGTAAAAGTACACTTATACGTTGTATTAATTTATTGGAAAAACCTACTTCGGGCGAAGTTATCGTAGGAGGAAAATCGTTACTGCAACTCTCAAATTCTCAATTAGCACGGGAAAGAAGACAGATAGGAATGATCTTTCAACACTTTAACTTGCTATCCTCCCGTACTGTTTCAGAAAATGTAGCTTTTCCGCTAGAACTGGCAGGAGTACATAAAAGTGTAATTAAAGAAAGAGTCAAAGAACTGCTTGAGCTTGTAGGACTTGAAGATAAAATAAACGATTATCCTGCTAACCTTTCCGGTGGACAGAAACAACGTGTGGCTATTGCCCGAACACTGGCTAATAACCCGAAGGTATTACTATGTGACGAAGCTACAAGTGCGCTAGATCCCGGAACAACAAGATCGATACTAAATTTATTGAAAGACATTAACAAGCGACTAAACATTACCATATTGCTTATTACACACCAAATGGAAGTTATAAAAGCCATTTGTGATGAGGTAGCGGTAATAAGTAACGGAAGATTAGTTGAACAAGGGACAGTAAGTGAAATATTTGCTAATGCCAAAAATGAACTTACCCGAGAATTTATAGCTTCTTCATTACACATAGAAATCCCAGCTATTTATCAAGAGCGCTTAATAGCTGTGTACAAAGAAGGCTTATCGCCATTATTAAGATTGGAACTCAATGGGAAATCGGTAGATGAGCCGATACTTACAGAGGCTGCAAAACAATTTGGTATAAATGCTAATATCATTACAGCACAAACGGCCTATGCCGGAGACACCAACTTTGGGATATTGATCATTGAATTATCCGGTGATGAAAACCAACAAAAGGAAACTATAGAATATTTTAAATCGAAACATATAAAAACTGAAATACTGGGCTATGTCTGAATCTATTATCACATTATTACTTAAAGGAACATGGGAAACCATTTTGATGACTTTTGTTTCGGGCTTCTTCGGATTTCTGTTAGGGCTTCCGGCAGGTATACTGCTATTTCTTACCAGAAAAGATCAGATCCTGGAACATACATTTCTTAATAGAATCTTATCTGTTCTTGTAAACATCTTCCGTTCAATTCCTTTCATTATCCTTATTGTTTGGATGATACCTTTTACCAGAGCATTGGTAGGAACCTCCATAGGTGTAAGTGCTGCTTTGGTGCCTTTGAGTATAGGTGCTGCTCCATTTATTGCCAGGCTTATAGAAAACAGCTTATTAGGTTTACCTTCAGGATTAATTGAAGCTGCCCGTGCATTGGGTGCAACCCCATTACAAATTGTGTATAAAGTATTATTACCGGAAGCATTACCATCTCTCATTAATGCAGTGTCAATAACACTTATTACCCTTGTGGGATATTCTGCAATGGGAGGTGCTGTAGGTGCTGGTGGACTCGGACAAATAGGCTATCAATATGGATACATCGGTTATGATGTTGCCATTATGAATACCGTACTAATCTTGCTTGTTGCACTCGTATTTATAATACAATTTTCGGGCGATGCCCTTTCTAAATATTTTGATCACAGATAAAAACTAACAATAAAAAAATAATATGAATACAATAAATAAGCTCTCTAAAACAACAGCAATACTATTACTAACACTTGCACTTGCCAATTGCGGAGGCGATAAAAAAAGTGATCCTAATCATATAAAAGTGGGCGTTGCTGCCGGGCCGGAATATGCTGTAGCACAAGTGGCTCAAAAAGTAGCGAAAGAAAAATACGGACTAGAAGTGGAACTAATATCTTTTAATGATTATGTAGTGCCTAATGAAGCTTTAAACCAGGGAGATATTGATGTAAATGCTTTTCAGCATAAACCATACCTGGATGCACAGTCAGAACAACGAGGTTATAAACTTGCCATTGTAGGTAAAACGTTTGTTTTTCCAATTGCAGCATATTCCAAAAAAATAAAATCACTTGCTGAATTAAAGCCAGGAAGTGCTGTCATTATTCCTAATGATCCTACTAACGGAGGGCGCTCGTTATTACTGCTTCAAAAAAATGGGCTTTTAAAGCTTAAAGATGGTATTGGACTGCTACCTAAAGTGACCGATATTACAGAGAATCCAAAAGATCTGAAAATACTGGAACTGGAGGCACCACAAATACCAAGAGCATTGGATGACACAAATGTGACCATTGCTATTATCAACAATACGTTTTCATCGCAGGCAGGACTTGTACCATCCCGCGATGCATTATTCGTGGAAGATAAAGATTCACCTTATGTAAATCTTGTAGTTTCCAGAGAAGATAACAAGAACGAAGATAAAGTACAACGTTTCTTAAAAGCCTATCAGTCTGAAGAAGTTGAAAAGGCTGCAGAAAAAGAATTTAAAGGAGGGGCCATAAAAGGCTGGTAAAACAATGCAGATACAATATCTTTTCGAATTGCTGGGTACTTGTTTTTTTGCTATATCCGGTGCTTTGGTAGCTAATAAAAAATCGAGCCAGGATTGGTTTGGTGTAACTTTTATAGGTTTTATTACCGCAATTGGCGGAGGTAGCCTTCGTGATGTACTGCTGGGGAGTTTTCCTATTGTATGGGTAAAAGATGTTTACTTTGTATATGCCATATTAATAGGAACGGTGCTGGCGAGTGCTTTTTATACCACATTACATAAGCTCAGGAAAACACTCTTTTTATTTGATACATTGGGTATTGCTCTTTTTACCATTGTAGGTACCGAAAAAGCTATAAGCTTAGGTGCAGGACCTGTAACCGCTGCAATAATGGGAATGTTTAGCGCTGTTATGGGTGGTGTTTTACGTGATATGCTTACCAATGAGATACCTATTATTTTCCATAAGGAAATTTATGCGACTGCCTGTCTTGCCGGAGCAGTATTGTATTTACTACTGTTTTATTTTCATGTTGATAGAAATATAAACTTTTGGATATCCGGAGCGGTTATTGCCATAATCAGGATACTAGCTGTACGTTATAACCTTAGCCTCCCAAAGTTTAGAAAGGATGTGTCACCTATAACCTAGATATTAAAAACCCGATAATTAATAATTGCCGGGTTTTTAATGTTACTAAATCACTTTTATAAATCACAATATTGCTCCACATACCATAAACAACATTCAGAATAAAACACTATATTGCAGGTTACTAAATTGTAAAATAAGCAAATCCTGCACTTTTAGCGGATATAGATATTTACAAGTATTGTACTGAAAACTTTCACTTAAAAAACTATTATTATGGAATGGATGTATAATCTAAAAAGTAAAATGACCGTAGCATTATTACTTCTTACTGTATTAGGATTGGTGATTGTAATTAATTTTAGTGAGCGTAATAATTCTACTAAAATCAATAATGCCATTTCTTCAATTTATGAAGACAGGCTGGTTGTAGAAAGTTATATTTTTCAATACGTGCATCATTTTCAAAGCGTGACTGATATAGCCGAAAATCCGGAGCATTCAACAACTCAAAAACATGAGCTTATTGCTACTCCACTTTCTAAAATAAATGGTTTAAATGAGTTGTACTGGAAAACAAAGCTAACCGAGGCGGAAAAAACAAGCTTTACGAAATTTGCCGATCTGTGCAAAAAAATTTCAGTATCCTCTTCGTCATCCGATTTCATAATGACAAAACAGCTTGCTAAAGATGCTATCCATATTTTACATGATCTTTCATCTATTCAGGTATCAGAAGCAAAATTACAAATGGAAAACGTGAATAGTTTATACAACTTTTCCACTTTGAGCTCACATTTTGAAGTTGCAATACTTATCATCATAGCCTTAATAATACAAGCATTGATATTTTCATCAAAAGCCATAAACGCGATTAAAGCACCAAAACAATTCAATTTAAATTAGTCCGATTGATTTTTTAATGTTTACTATATATAGTATCTTCGCAAAATGAAATGGATTAAGAACATAGCAGCTTTAATGCTTCTGATTTTTACCTTTCTCTTTAGCGTTGAGGGAGAAAAGGTATCTGATCAGTCGATCCAAAAACCGGCTAAAAATTCCATTGATAAGGTTGATTATCTTAAAACAACAGCCTTTGTTAAACCTCATATAGGTTCTAATGTATCATTCGAAAATCGTGACCATTCTCCGCTTACAGCCAAATGGTTTGTTTCGTATATCGATATAAAATTCACTCATTTTACAGCATTTACAGAATATGCTTCTTTTTTAAGACAGGATATTAACAGGTGCTTAAATGTTTCAATACTCCTATTCCCCCACCATATCTTTTGGTAGATATCTATAATGCAATCATTTAGGCATTAGCCTTCTCCTGAATTGGTACTTATCCCAATTCAAACTATTACATTATACACATCTCTAAAAAACAAAAAAATGGATACATCGTCATTAATAATTGGCCTTGTGCTGATATTGATCTGTGCATTCCCTATTATATATATCGCTAAGGCACAAGGGAAAACTAAAAATAAAATAAAAGATATTTTCAATAAATTCCATCAGGGAAAATTCAATTTCAAAACAAAAGAGCTTCATTTTAAAAAACTATTCGCATTAGATGAACAAAACAAAGGATTCCTTTTCGCAAATTTAGATACCGAAAATGATGAGTCTTACTTTGTAGACCTAAACGGAATCACTTCATGTAAAGTAGAAGAAATTACTTCCGGAAGCGATTCAAAAATTATAATGTCATTTAAAGGTACGAAAGATACTCAGGAAATTATTCTGTATGATTTGCAAAGCGACAAACTTGGAAACATATACTGGCCTGGAAATGAACAAATATCCAAAAAATGGCAAAAATTAATTGAAGACTGTCTTTAAATTATTACCCGTTAATTATTATTCAATTAAAGAGGTTCTTAAGAGCCTCTTTTTTATTTCTATATATTTTAAAAATAAACTTCCAAAAAAGATTAATACCTACCTTTACGTTTTAAATTATTTTGATTACTAATACCTTAAAAGGATAAATAAATCATTAGCATATTACTTAAAATTAGCATACTCACAAACACAACCCTATGTCTTTAAATTACATAATCGATCAGGAAATAAACAATAACATCTATGGTATTCATGATATTATGTACAAAGACTATGAACGCTGTACATTCATAAATTGTAATTTTACCCAATGTGATTTTCTTGGTGTGGCTTTTACAGATTGCGTTTTTATTTCCTGTAACTTTAATGAAGCTAAGATCAATTATGTATCGTTAAGAGATGCCGTATTTACCGATTGTAATTTTAGCAGTGTAAACTTTTCTATGGTAGATGCTTTGCTGTTTAGTGTAGAATTTAAAGATTGCATACTGGATTATGCCAAATTTTACACGCTTAAAATTAAAGGAACAACGTTCAGCAATTGTAGTCTTACAGCAGTAGATTTTATGAGTACCGACTTAACCGGTGTTATTTTCGATAATTGTAATCTTCATAAAGCTGTTTTTGTAGATGCTATTGCCAATAAAGCCGATTTTACGACCAGCTATAACTTTTCTATTGATCCTGAAAGGAATGAATTAAAAAAGGCAAAGTTCTCACAGGCAGGACTTAAGGGTCTGTTAGACAAATATGATATTATTGTAAAGTAATTTATTCATTTTATTCTTCTATTTGTTAGGGTTTAAATAATATTTGCTTTACTTTTGCAGCTCACTATTAACCACGTTACAATGGTTATTAGTTAAAGACCCAGGGGCTTCCACTCACGGGTCTTTTTTATTTTATACTTTTTTGGTTTCTTCTTTTCACACACTATAATCTAAAATTTTAAACAATAAAAAACCCAGTACCAAACAGATACCGGGTCAATTATATAATTATAATTTTATTTTTACTCCTTGATAATATATTTTGAAAATCTGAATTTATCAGAACTTATAGTAAATATATACATCCCTGATTGAAAATTCAGTAGATCAATATTTTTCAAATTATCAGAAATCGGTTCTTCTAAGAGAATCCTTCCATTTATATCAAGTACACTAATTTTGAGATTTGCATAACTTGTTACATCAGTAACATTTACAAATACAAGAGACTTAGAAGGATTAGGATATATCTTAATACCCAAATCATTATAACTGTCTATTCCCGCAACTGCATTGACTTCTGCATTTGCGTCATCCGAATACGTAATACAATTATCTCCATTGCTTAAAAGCACTCTATATTTATAGCCATTATAGCTTAAAGGCATCCCTGTAATATTTATTGTATTCGTTGTTACACCTGTGTAAGAAGGCGATGTTCCTCCGTTACTGATATCATTCCAATTTGTACCATCACTACTAACCTGCCATTGGTACTCTTCTACATTTGTAGCAACAACCGAAAACACTGTGTTCCCACCTTCTACAAGTACTTCATCTTCCGGCTGAGTACTGATAGTAATAGCTTCGGGCTCTGTAATAGTAATACTTAAAGTTTCGGAATCAAAACCATCGCTTACAGTTACAATATAATCACCAGCAGCAAGGCCAGTAGCTGTAGCTTCTGACCCACCGGAAGGTGACCATGCATAAGAGTAAGTACCAGACCCACCAGTTACGCTTACCGTTGCACTACCATCGTCCTCGCCATTGCAGCTAACATTTGTTATTGTAGCTGAAATTTCTATCGGATCTAAATTTTCAACTATTGTCGTTGTGGTTGCATTAGTTATAATTGGTAAATTGTAGTCAAAATAAATGGAAGAAGTATTACCATTTATTACATCTCCTATTTGCAAATTAGCAATTGGTTTAATCTTGTAGGCGATAAAACCATGACTTCCAGGCTCGTTTGCAGTTTCATGCGGCAGGTTGATATTATCAAAAACAAATTCAACCTGATTACCTTCTTTAATAGATACTCTGTAATTATGACTTGCGCTTATCATCTGGAATGTATTCCAGTCAAGATTTTCACTAAGCATATCTTTCACCTTAACAGTGATTGCACTGGCTGTGCCTGTGTTCTGGAATCGGATTATATAATTCAAATAATCATCCGTTTGACTTACAAAAATTTCTTCTCCCTGTAACACACGTTTATCATTAGGATCGAATGAGTTTACAATTGTCTGAGCCAGCTTAAAAGTATTATCATTCGGAGTAAAATCATTGTTATTCGGCGTAATAGTTGCCATGAAATTAGAAATTTCGCCTCCATTTACAACCGGCGGTTCAAATAACTTTGTTTTTAAATCAATTATCCTGCTCTGAAATGGTTCCAGATCAGTAATCGTAAAAGTAAGCTCATTGGTAGTTGTTGCTGTAGGGGCAGGATTTGCACTAACAAACGTTTGTAATGCATCATCAAAACTTAAATTTACCGTTGCCGTAGCAACACTGTGTGTTCCCATATTCTGAACAACAAGCTGATAGTCTGTTTCAAAACCCGGGCGTGCTTCTTCTACTGGCAGTAGGGTAACATTAAGGTCATTTATTGTTTCATTTGCTGTAAGACAAAAATTAAGCGTTTCAATATTGCCATACCCCTCAAAAGTAAATTCAGGTGTAACAGGAGTCACATTAAAATAATCAGGTACATTCAATAATTCAATATTATATACCCCATCAAATACTTTCAAATCATACTGACCATTCAAAGCTGAAGTAGCATACTTAAACGTCCCTTCCATTGCCTCAATTAGAAAATTACCCGAGGATACAATAGCTGTATCGCAACTATTACCATTGCTATCAAATCGTATTGTTCCTGTAAAAGTATTTCCTTCACAACTTTCCGACAAATTATCATTTTCTATCTCCCAATTTAATTCATTAATAAGATAATCCCTAACACCATAGTCACAATATTCAATATTATCTGAAGATAGTCTCCCTCCAACAAGTCCCGTTTGTGCAAGTTTTAGCAAAAGAGCATCATAATTATCCGTATTCATCGCTGTATAAGATACAAAATCAACCAATTGAATATGATTGCTATAATCCCAACCAGAAATATCCTGATTGAAATTATAAGCACCATTAAATAGTTTATTTAAATTATTTGCATTTGAAACATCCCAATTATCCAATGGTTGATTAAAACTTTGAGCTAACTGAAACATTTCTGTTAAATCAAAAACATTAGAAATATTCCAATTGTTAATTGGTTGATTGAATGATATTGCACCGCTAAACATATGATACATATTAATAACATTTGAAACGTCCCAATTTTCAATATTTCCATTAAAGGCAGATGCACCCTGAAACATTTGATCCATTTTTGTTACATTAGAAACATCCCAACTATTTAATGATTGATTAAACATATTTGCCGAGTTAAACATCCTCTCCATAGTGATTACTGAAGACACATTCCAGGAATCAATCGGTTGATTAAACGTCTCTGCATACATAAACATCTCATCCATTTTTTTTACATTAGAAACATCCCAGTTTGCAATTGATGAATTAAACCCCTTTGCACCATAGAACATCTTAGACATTGTTATAACTGATGAAACATCCCAATTATCTAAACTCTGGTTAAAACTATTCGCGCCAGCAAACATTTCTGTCATATCAGTAACATTAGATACGTCCCAATTGTCCAAACTCAGGTTAAAGTTAGTTGCACCCGCAAACATATCAACCATAGAAATAACATTTGAAACATCCCAATTATTAAGTGATTGATTAGGTGATTGATAAAGTGAATAACATCCTTGAAATGCAAAATTCATATCAGTTACATTGCTTAAATCAGGAACATCAGTAGCATTAATTACAAGCTTTTTACATCCTGTAAAACGCATAATTTGCCATTGTACATCGCCCCATTGTTCAATTGATCTAATTTGACGTGTTCCAAAAGCAGCGAAATCTATTCCCTCAAAATCCCCTGATACAGTAAGAGTATATACTCCTGCAACAGTATAGGTATGTGTCACTATCTCTGTTTGATTTTGCAATACTGTACCATCTCCAAAATCCACCGTGAAATTATTTTCGGTTCCTACTATAGGTAAAATAATATTAAGGTTGAATTCATCATTTTCAACTACTTCCCAAGTAGTAATAAATGGTGCCTGCGCATTAGCAAAAATTGTTGTGAAAAGTAAAAGTAAAAAGTATAGTTTTTTCATGGTGATAGTTTGTTACTAAATGCAATATTAGCTATTTATACATTATCACTACCAAAAATTCTTACACTTTTACTTAAAATATTGTGCTTTTTATTTATAAGCTCCCATAACAATAACCTCGTAACCATTTTTCCCTAAAAACAATTGTAAAACCGATCCATCTTTAGCATTCCAGGCAAGGTTTATTTTAGAATTACCTTTTTGTATAGAATTATGAAGTATATCGGGATTCCTGTTATTGTTTAAAATGTCCTTACCTTCTACGCTCCTGTAAACATCCGGATCAGTAAAAGACATACCATTTTCTAAAAGCATACCATCAACTAAAGTCATAGCCTCATTTATACCGTTTGGAGTTTGTGCAAATCGCATTATAACCCTATCGGAATTCCCTTGCCTTAACCATTGTCCTACTACAGAGCTTGAGGCATCAAAAGTACCATTTACACTTAATGCAGTAGCTCCAAAAGTCTGAGCATTAATAAACATTCCAGTTAATAGTAGCAAGGCGGTGCATAATCTTTTCATAATTAATGATTTAAAAGTTATTCTTAAAATTACCAAAACCATCTTTTCAGAAAAAGATATTTAACAAAACAAAAAATCCCGCCAATGTCGGGATTTTTATTTATATACTTTGATATTTAAAAAACGAAAATTGGTCTTTCGCTCATCATATCGTTTACTTCCTCAGCAATTTGCTCAAGTAATTCTTCGTTTGTATGATCCATAACTACACGGTCAATAAAATCAACGATAATTTCCATATCAGATTCTACAAGACCACGTGTTGTGATCGCAGCTGTACCAATACGGATACCAGAAGTTACAAATGGTGATTTGTCATCAAATGGAACCATGTTTTTATTTACAGTGATTTCTGCTTTAACCAATGCGTTCTCAGCTTCTTTACCCGAAATATTTTTATTTCTAAGGTCAATAAGCATCATATGGTTATCTGTACCGTTTGATATAATGTTATATCCACGTTTAACAAATGACGCAGCCATAGCCTGTGCATTTTTACGTATTTGCATAGCATAACGGAAAAACTCATCCGAAAGTGCTTCACCAAAAGCAACAGCTTTAGCAGCAATAATATGCTCTAAAGGTCCACCTTGATTACCTGGAAAAACAGCAGCATCAAGTAAAGAAGACATCATTCTTGTTTCACCTTTAGGAGTTTTAATACCAAATGGGTTTTCAAAATCTTTGCCCATTAATATAAGTCCGCCTCTAGGTCCACGAAGAGTTTTGTGTGTAGTAGTTGTAACAACATGGCAATGAGGAATAGGGTCGTTCATAAGACCTTTAGCAATTAAACCTGCAGGGTGAGATATATCTGCAAATAAAAATGCACCTACACTATCAGCTATTTTTCTGAAACGCTCAAAATCCATATCACGAGAGTAAGCCGAAGCTCCTGCAATGATCATTTTTGGTTTTTCTCTTTCAGCTATTTCTTGAATTTTATCATAGTTTAAAAGTCCTGTTTCTTTTTCTACACCGTAGAATACAGGTACGTATAACCTTCCTGAAAAGTTTACAGAAGAACCATGTGTTAAGTGACCACCATGAGAAAGGTCAAATCCTAAGATTTTATCTCCCGGTTTAAGGAATGCATGGTATACAGAAGCATTAGCCTGTGAGCCGGAATGTGGCTGTACGTTGGCATACTCAGCACCAAATAAGGCTTTAGCCCTATCGATAGCAAGCTGCTCAATAACATCTACCACTTCGCAGCCTCCATAATACCGTCTGCCAGGGTAGCCCTCGGCATATTTATTAGTAAGCACAGAACCTGCTGCTTCCATTACCTGGTCGCTAACAAAGTTTTCTGATGCAATAAGTTCCAAACCGTGAATTTGCCTGTCTTGTTCTTCAAGAATAAGGTCGAAAATTTGTTCGTCGCGTTGCATTGTATAATTTTTCGTTAATTTGCCGTCAAAAGTACGAAAAACGTTTGGTATAAAGATAGACCAAACTATATTTGGAACTGATTATAACAAAATAACATATAAATTTGAATATGCCACTAACAGCAAACGATCCAACAAGAAAATCTTGGCTTAATGTTCCGCAAGACAGTGATTTCCCTATACAAAATATTCCGTTTGGAGTATTTATTACCAAAGACGATGTTGTAACAATAGGCACAAGAATTGGCGACTATGCCATAGACCTTGGAGCTTTACAGCAACTAAACTACTTTGAAGGCATTGAACTTACCGATGATATGTTCATGCAGGATACCCTAAACGATTTTATATCGGACGGAAAAAAGACCTGGAGACTGGTTCGTAACCGCATAGCAGACCTTTTTGATGCTAACAACGCTGAGCTTAGAGATAACGAAGACCATAAAACGGTTGTTATCTTTAACATTCAGGATGTAGAAATGCAATTACCTGTACTTATAGGCGATTATACCGATTTTTACTCAAGCCGTGAACACGCAACAAACGTAGGTACTATGTTCCGTGACCCCGAAAATGCATTATTCCCTAACTGGTTGCACTTGCCAGTAGGATACCACGGAAGATCATCTACTATAGTACCTTCAGGCATACCTGTACACCGCCCAATGGGACAAACATTGCCAAACGGAGAAACCAAACCAGTTTTTGGTCCATCTAAACTGGTAGACTTTGAGCTTGAAATGGCTTTCATTACTACCGATGCTAATGTTATGGGTGAGCAGATTCCTGTTGAAGAAGCAGAAGACCATATCTTCGGAATGGTGCTGTTTAATGACTGGAGTGCACGTGATGTCCAGAAATGGGAGTATGTGCCACTAGGCCCTTTCTTAGCTAAAAACTTTGCTTCTTCTATGTCACCATGGATTGTTACCCTTGATGCATTGGAGCCTTTCCGTACAGCGGGTCCTTCTCAAAAAGAACCTGAACTTTTAGACTACCTTAAACTTGAAGGCGATCATTCTTTTGATATTAAATTACAGGTTGCTATCGAACCGGAAAATGGTGAAGAAACCGTAGTGTGTAATTCGAACTTTAAATACTTGTACTGGAACATGGCACAACAGCTTGCTCACCATACAGTAAACGGATGCCGAGTGAATTCTGGCGATCTTATGGGCAGCGGAACGATCTCTGGCCCTACTCCTGATAGTTATGGTTCAATGCTTGAACTAAGCTGGGGAGGTAAAAACCCACTAACGCTAAAAGATGGTACCGAACGTAAATTTATTAATGATGGTGATACCGTGATTATGCGTGGTCATTGCCAGAATGATAATGTACGTATTGGTTTTGGCGAAGTAAGCAGCAAGCTTCTTCCACCATTCATCAAAAAATAATATAATGTAAAACGCCCCAATTGGGGCGTTTTTTTATTAAGAATAATGTATTAAATCCTATCCTTCACAATTCCTGCATCAATATCACTATGTGAACTATTGTAAACCGCTTTACCTTTTTTAATTAAAATTAATTGCGGCGACTGATGCTGTATATCAAAACGTGATGCTATTTCATTCGAAATATCCCTATGCTCTAATAAATCTAAAAAGTAAGGTTTTGCCTTACCTTCTTCAATCGCATATTCTCTTTCAAAGGTTTTAAGTGCCATACGGCTGATACTGCAGCGCGTACTGTGCTTAAATATAACTACCGGTGTTTCGACAGATTCTTCAACAATTTCATCTAATTGTTTCAATTGTGTTAATTCATTCCATACTATGTTTGAAGATGAAGTATCTTTACTAGTAGAATCTCCGAATAATTTATTGAACATACTCATTTTGACAGCTTTATAGACATTTTGTCTGTTATCTTTATAAAATTCACACCAAAAATAGACATTTTGTCATATTTTTCATACTGGAACGTAAATTGAAATCACTAATCAAAAATAAATAAATTAGATTATGAACTTTGCCAATTTTACCATAAAATCACAAGAAGCCATACAAAGGGCGCAGCAAATTGCCCAAAGTTTTGGCCACCAACAGATAGAGAATGAACATATCGTTAAAGCCATATTGGAAGTAGACGAAAATGTAACTCCCTTCCTGTTGAAAAAACTAAATGTAAATTTAGATTTATTTCAACAAATATTAGACAGTACACTACAAAGCTTTCCAAAAGTTACGGGAGGTGAATTAACGCTTTCGCGTGATGCTAGTACTGCTCTTAACGAAGCATCAAACATTGCCCGCAAAATGAACGATGAATTTGTTTCTATCGAACATTTACTACTGGCGATATTTGCTTCAAAAAGTAAGGTAGCCCAAATATTAAAAGATCAGGGCGTAACCGAAAAAGGCCTTAAAGCTGCTATTGACGAATTACGTAAAGGTGAAAGAGTAACTTCAGCCAGTGCTGAAGAAACTTATAATTCCCTGAATAAATATGCCAAAAATCTTAACCAGATGGCCAACGACGGCAAGCTGGATCCTATTATTGGACGTGATGAAGAAATTAGGCGCGTATTACAAATATTATCACGACGTACCAAAAACAACCCAATGCTTGTAGGTGAGCCTGGTGTGGGTAAAACTGCAATTGCAGAAGGGCTGGCCCATCGTATCATTCAGGGAGATGTACCTGAAAACCTTAAAAATAAAATAGTATACTCCCTTGATATGGGTGCACTGATTGCCGGTGCAAAATATAAAGGTGAGTTCGAAGAGCGATTAAAATCGGTAGTGAAGGAAGTAACCTCAGCCGAAGGTGATATAGTACTCTTTATAGACGAGATACATACCCTTGTAGGTGCCGGTGGTGGTGAAGGTGCTATGGATGCCGCTAATATATTAAAACCCGCCCTAGCCCGTGGTGAGCTTCGTGCTATAGGTGCTACAACTTTGGATGAGTACCAAAAATACTTTGAAAAAGATAAAGCCCTTGAACGTCGTTTCCAGAAGGTAATGGTAGACGAACCTGATACTGAGAGCGCTATTTCAATGCTTCGTGGTATCAAGGAAAAATATGAAACGCACCATCAGGTACGAATTAAAGATGAGGCTATTATTGCAGCGGTTGAATTATCGCAGCGCTATATAACCAATCGTTTCCTACCGGATAAGGCCATTGACCTTATGGATGAGGCTGCTTCTAAACTGCGTATGGAGATTAACTCCAAACCGGAAGAACTGGATGTACTGGATCGTAAGATAATGCAGTTGGAAATTGAGATCGAAGCTATTAAACGTGAGAACGATGAAGCGAAGCTGAAATCTTTAGGTATGGATCTTGCAAATCTTAAAGAAGAACGTAATGAGGTTTATGCCCGCTGGAAAAGTGAAAAAGATGTTGTAGATAGCATTCAGGCTGCAAAAACAGATATTGAGAACTTTAAGCTTGAAGCTGAACGAGCTGAACGTGAGGGAGACTACGGTAAAGTAGCCGAACTTCGTTATGGAAAGATAAAAGAGGCTCAGGAAAAACTGGATGCAATGCAAAGTCAACTGCATGAAAACCAGAATGGCCAAAACCTTATTAAAGAAGAAGTAACCAGGGAAGACATTGCTGAAGTAGTTGCTAAATGGACAGGTATTCCTGTGACAAAAATGCTACAGGGCGATCGTGAAAAACTGCTGAAACTGGAAGATGAATTGCACAAACGTGTAGTTGGTCAGGAAGAAGCTATTGAAGCGGTAAGTGATGCTGTAAGAAGAAGCCGTGCCGGTTTACAAGACCAGAAAAAACCAATAGGTTCTTTCTTATTCCTTGGTACAACTGGTGTAGGTAAAACAGAGTTAGCAAAAGCACTGGCCTCTTACCTGTTTGACGATGAAAATGCAATGACCCGTATTGATATGAGCGAATATCAGGAACGTCATAGCGTGAGCCGATTAGTCGGTGCTCCTCCGGGATATGTAGGTTATGATGAAGGTGGACAGCTTACCGAAGCAGTTAGAAGGAAGCCTTACTCTGTAGTAT
>RCUH01000831.1_pt1 | contig 27139 bp, 23 predicted proteins | sample 2166191 | NCBI WGS metagenome assembly RCUH01 (sample SAMN09932848, study PRJNA488358) | compost metagenome | feature: garden; material: soil; isolation source: compost soil in an enriched community after 214 h of incubation | place: Germany: Experimental Botanical Garden Goettingen | collected...
CCGTGCGGGCCGGCAGGCTTACCCCCTGCCGGGACACGCCGTGACCCCATCCATGGGGGCTCATTGGGCGCCATCCATGGCGCCCAACGGTCCCGGCAGGGGGTAAGCCTGCCAGCCCCGACATGGTGCCGCGGACGGATGGATGGGGACAGCGGGGCTTTGGTTCTGCTGTTGAAGCGGGCTTGGTCGATTGGTCGATTGGTCGATTGGTCGATTGGCTGAGTGGCTGAGTGGCTGAGTGGCTGAGTGGCCGGGTGGTCGGCGTGGTCGGCATGGCTGGTTTGTGGATGGGTTGGATGGGGAGATGAGGTGTGGTTTTGGGGTGGGATATCGAGTGGTCCGGAGCAGCCGACCAACGGTCGGCTCTACCCCCATCTCTCGACGAATCCACCACCCCATCCACCATTCACCATCCACCATCCCCCATCCCCCTAACCACTCGGCGGCCGGAAGGCCAACCACCGTGCGGCCCCCAATCAACGACCAATCACTCGCCAGCCATTAACCACCCACCACCACTGACTCACCAGCCACCACCCAACAGCAAACCGACACCCCCCACCGCCCCCGGCAGTTGCCGTTGCCCTCCCAACGCGCCCGCACATTGTCGGGGGTTGGTGCGGGTGGGCTGGCGGGACCGTTGGGCGCCATGGATGGCGCCCACGAGCCTCCAGGGAGGGATTCACGGCGTGTCCCGCCAGCCTACCCGCGCCGACCCAACCCGCGGCACCGCGGCGCCGCAGTTGCAGTTGCAGTTGCAGTTGCAGTTGCGGTTGCGGTTGAAGTTGACGTTGCAGTTGACGCAAAAAAGCCGCGCGCCAGCGCACATCCCCCCCACCCTCACCCCTTCGACTGGAACGTCACTTCCTCATACGGCTGCACAACCACCCAGCCCTCGCCCGCGAAACGCATCTGCAGACTCTCGCCCGACCCGCGCCCCACCAGCGTCCCCAGCGAAATATCGGTCACGATCTCCGGCACCAGCGACCCCGACCAGGCCACCGTCGCATTCGGATCGGTGAACACCGGCCCGCCCGCCGCCGTCACCGGCAGCGTCATCGGCTCGTAGTGCGACGTCATCGCCACGATCCCGTGCCCGCTCAGCTTCACGTTGAACAGACCGCCGGACAGCATCCCCGCGACCTTCTTCATCATCGTGATCTTCGACTCCACGCCCGTCTCGAACGCGAGCACATCGTTGCCGTTCACGAAAATCGACTCCCCGGCCAGGCGCACCAGCGTCACCTGCTTGCCCGCGTCGGCCAGGTACACCCGCCCCTGACCCTCCACCTTCATCAGCTGCAGACCCTCCCCGCTCACCATCTTCTTCAACAGCGTGCCCAGCCCCTGCTCCAGCAGCCCCTGCCGGGTGAACTTCACCCCGCCCTTGCGCGCCACCATCGAACCGGCCTTGGCCCAGACCATCCCATCAACCCGGACCTCCAGCATGTGCGGGCTCTCCAGTTCGAACGCGTCGGCACTGACGTCCTTCTCCTGGGTGGTGGACAGAAATTCCTGCAGCGACTTGACGGCCATGTGGTACGGCTTCCTTGTGAGTGAACCGCGAATGGTAGCGCCATGCGGCGCGCAACGGCGGCGCCGACCGCGCCGGACCGCCCGCCACTCCCCCTACGCCAGCGAATGTGTTACCAAGGGCGCGACCCACGCACCTGCCGCGATCTGCCCGGTGGTTTTGCAGGGCATGGCGCATCGCCCACCACGATGCCCACGCCAATGGAGAGCCCAAGGCAAGAATCAACGCTCAAATCTGTGACGGACTCCATGTATTCTTGCCACAACACATCAATAGCCCCGCCATGCCTCCCGAGCTGACTGCCGTCCTGGCGCTCTGCCGCAACCTGCCCTCGCCACCCGGTATTGCCCTGCGCATCATCGAACTGGCCCAGGACCCGGAAGCGGACATCACCACCGCCGCCGACATCATCGCCATCGACATGGCGCTGAGCGCGCGCATGCTGCGCATCGCCAACTCGCCCCTGTATGCCAGCCGCCGCCGCATCGAGAACCTCGGCCAGGCGCTGACCATGCTCGGCCTCAACGCCACCGTCAGCCTCGCCCTGGGCTTCACCGTCACCCAGGGCCTGACCGCGCCGGGACAGGGCCAGGACCTGCGCGAGCGCGCCTGGCGACGCAGCATCCTCAGTGCGCTGGCCGCCAGCCTGCTGGGCCAGGCCCGCGGCCTGCGCAAGGCCGAAGAACTGATGCTGGCCGGCCTGCTGCAGGACCTGGGCATCCTCGTGCTGGCCCAGTCGCAGCCGGACATCTACCTGCCGCTGCTGCGCCAGGCCGGCGACAACGACGCCCTGGTGGCCCTGGAGCGCGAACACCTGCAGTCCAACCACGCCGAGGTGGGCGCCTGGATGGCCGAGCAGTGGGACCTGCCCCGCTACCTCGTGGACAGCATCGCCCGCAGCGAATCGCCGGCGGCCACCGAAGACAGTTTCCAGGCCTGCGTGGCCCTGTCCGGGGCGGTCGCCGACATCTGGCTCAGCGCCGACGCCGATGCCGCGCGCGAACATGCCTTGCAGCAGGTCAACGCCATCCTGCACCTGGACAGCGCGCAGTTCGACCAGGTGCTGGCCCGCATCGGCGAAGCCCTGCCCGACATCAGCGCCCTGTTCGAGACCACCCTGTTCTCGCCCTCGCGCGTGCAGCAGCTGATCGACCACGCCCAGGAGCTGGCCACCCTGCGCAACCTGCGCGAAATGCAGGATGCCGCCCTGGCCCGGCAGCGCGCCGACGAATTCGAGGCGCGCGCCAACCGCCTGGCCGAGCAGGCCCACCGCGACGCCCTCACCGGCGTGCTCAACCGCCGCCAGCTCGAAGCGGTGCTGGAGCAGGAGTTCCTGCGCGCCACCCGCCACGGCTGGCCGCTGTCGGTGGCCTTCATCGACCTGGATGACTTCAAGAAGATCAACGACGCCCACGGCCACCTGATGGGCGACCAGGTGCTGCGCGCCTTCGCCGGCAAGCTGCAGGAGCAGCTGCGCAACAGCGACACCGTGGCCCGCTTCGGTGGCGAGGAGTTCATCGCCCTGCTGCCCAACACCACCGAGCCGGTGGCCCTGGAAGTGGTCCGCCGGGTGCTGGCCAACATCGTCAACACGCCGATGGCCGAAGTGCCCGACGGCCCCCTGTTCGTCACCTTCTCCGCCGGCGTGGCCACCCAGGGCGGCTATGAGCGTTTCGCCGATGTTCAGGACCTGCTGAAGGCCGCCGACGACGTCCTCTACCGCTCCAAGAACCTGGGCCGCAACCGCGTCATCGCTCGTTCTCCGGGGACCGCCCCGGCCTGACCGGGGCCCCCCGTCGACCCCGCCGGGGCGCGATCGGCGCCCCGCCGCAGTGCAGCAAGTTTTCTCCACGGTGCGACCCGGCTTCCAGTAGAATTCCCGCGTTTTCCACGCATCCAGAGGCCACCATGTCCAATCTCACCTATCGTCGCATCCTGCTGAAAGTTTCCGGGGAGGCACTGATGGGGGATGAGGACTACGGCATCGACCCGAAGGTCATCAACCGCCTCGCCCGCGAAGTGATCGAAGCCCAGCAGGCCGGCGCCGAAGTGGCGCTGGTGATCGGCGGCGGCAACATCTTCCGCGGCGCCGGCCTGGCCGCCGGCGGCATGGACCGCGTCACCGGCGACCAGATGGGCATGCTGGCCACGGTGATCAACGCCCTGGCCATGCAGGACGCGCTGGAGAAGCTCGGCGCCAAGGCGCGGGTGATGAGCGCGATCAAGATCAACGACGTGTGCGAGGACTACATCCGCCGCCGCGCCATCCGCCACCTGGAAAAGGGCCGCCTGGTGATCTTCGCCGCCGGCGTCGGCAGCCCGTTCTTCACCACCGATTCCGGCGCCGCCCTGCGCGCGATCGAGATCGGTGCGGACCTGCTGCTGAAGGCCACCAAGGTCGATGGCGTGTACGACAAGGATCCGAACAAGTACAGCGACGCGGTGCGTTTTGACAGCCTGACCTACGACGAAGTGATCCGCCGCGGCCTGGAAGTGATGGACACCGCCGCCTTCGCCCTGGCCCGCGACAGCGACCTGCCGCTGCGCGTGTTCGACATGGGCCAGCCGGGCGAGCTGCTCAAGATCCTGCACGGCGAGAATATCGGCACCCTGGTCAAGGGTCGCGACCAGGCTGCCTGAACGCGGCAGTCATGCGCGGCGCAGGCCAATGGCCGGCGCCGCCGGGCGCCCGGGGTCATGAGCGCCCGATGCGGGTCCGCGGCTGCCCGGATAAGGCGGCCAGGCCCCTTATTCGCCTATAATCGCCCGATTCCCAGTGACATCCAGGATTCGGGCGATGCTCAACGAAATCAAGCAGGACGCGCAGACGCGCATGGCAAAGAGCATCGATGCTCTGAAGCACACCCTCACCTCCATCCGCACCGGCCGTGCTTCCCCGGCCCTGCTGGACCGCATCACCGTCAAGGCCTACGGCACCGATACGCCCCTGCAGCAGGTGGCCAGCATCAGCGTGTCCGAAGGCCACTCGCTGGTCATCACCCTGTTCGACAAGGGCATGATCAAGGACGTGGAAAAGGCGATCTACGCCTCCGACCTGGGCCTGACCCCGAACGTGGCCGGCACCGTCATCCGCCTGAACCTGCCGCCGCCGACCGAAGAGCGCCGCAAGGAACTGGGCAAGCAGGTGCAGAAGGAAGGCGAAGGCGCCAAGATCGCCATCCGCAACATCCGCCAGGACGCCAACAAGGCGATCGCCACGCTGCTCAAGGAAAAGTCGATCAGCGAAGACGACAAGAAGCGCGGCGAAGACGACATCCAGAAGCTGACCGACAAGTCCATCAAGGACGTCGACAGTGTGGTTGCCGAGAAAGAAAAGGAACTGATGGCGGTCTGAGCCCATGACCCAGGCCCCGCCCCTCCCCGCCGATGCGCCGATCCCGCGCCACGTTGCCATCATCATGGATGGCAACGGGCGTTGGGCGCAGAAGCGTCGCCGTCCGCGCGTCATCGGCCACCGGGCCGGCGCGCGTGCGGTCAACCGCACCATTGATTTCTGCCTGGAACGCGGCATCGCCGCGCTGACCCTGTTTGCCTTCTCCAGCGAGAACTGGGGCCGGCCGCAGGATGAAGTCGACGCGCTGATGAAGCTGTTCCTCAATGCGCTCGACCGCGAAGTGGACGAGCTGCATCGGCGTGGCGTGCGCGTTCGCTTCATCGGCGAACGCGAGCGGTTCGGCGCCGGGCTGGTCAGCCGCATGCAACTGGCCGAGCAGCGCACCGCCGACAACCGCGCCATGACCCTGAGCATCGCCGCCAGCTACGGTGGCCGCCAGGATATCGCGCGTGCCGCGCGTGCCCTGGCCGTCGAGGTGGCCGCCGGCCGCCTGCTGCCCGAGCAGATCGACGAAGCGATGCTGTCCAGCCGGGTCGCCCTGGCCGACCTGCCGCCGCCGGACCTGTTCATCCGTACCGGCGGGGACACCCGCATCAGCAACTTCCTGCTGTGGCAGCTGGCTTATACCGAACTGTGGTTCACCGACGTGCTGTGGCCCGAGTTCGACGCCGCCGTCCTGCAGCAGGCGCTCGACGCCTACGCCGCACGTGAACGCCGCTTCGGCCTGACCAGCGCCCAGATCGCCGCCCTGGCCACCGAGACGTCCACCCCATGACCAAAACCCGAGTCATCGCCGCGCTGATCATGGCGCCGGTCGCCATCGCGGCCATCCTGTTGCTGCCGACCCCGTGGCTGGCCGCAGCCGCCGCGGCGGTGTTCCTGATCGGCCTGTGGGAATGGCTGAAGCTGGCCGACGTCGACGACACCCTCGCCCGCACCGTGCTGCTGGTCCTGAACCTGCTGCTGATGGTGTTGATGGTGTGGGCCGGCGACGGCTCGCTGGTGCTGTACCAGATCGCCGCACTGGTGGGCATCGGCTGGTGGCTGATGGCCCTGCTGTGGCTGCGCTTCTTCACCTTCGGGGCCAGCCCGAGCAGCCCGGCGCGCGCGCTCAAGCTGCTCGCCGGCACCCTGGCGATCGTGCCGGCCTGGGCCTCGCTGGTGCTTATCCATGCCAGCGGCAGCAATGGCCACCTGTGGCTGCTGACCGCGTTGGCGGTGGTATGGGCCGCCGATTCGGGTGCCTACTTCGCCGGCCGCACCTTCGGCCGGACCAAGCTGGCCCCGCGGATCAGCCCCAACAAGACCTGGGAAGGCCTCGGCGGCGGCATGCTGGCCGGCCTGGCGGTGGCGCTGGGCTTTGGCTGGCTGGCCGGCGTGGACAGCGGCCATGTGCTGGGGCTGGTGGTCACCGCGGTGGTCACCGTGTTCGCCTCGGTGCTCGGCGACCTGTACGAGAGCCTGATCAAGCGCCATGCCGGCGCCAAGGACTCCGGCCACATCATTCCGGGCCACGGCGGCGTGCTGGACCGCATCGACGGCGTGCTTGCCGCCCTGCCGGTGTTCGCGCTGGGCAAGGAAATCTTCGGATTCTGAACATGGATGCCGTCAACGCTCCCCGTCGGGTCGCCGTGTTCGGCGCCACCGGCTCGATCGGCGCATCCGCGCTGGATGTGATCGCGCGCCACCCGGACCGCTACCAGGTCAGCGTGCTGGCGGCCGGGCGGCAGGTGCAGGCCCTGGTCGCACTGTGCCTCACGCACCGGCCGGCGCACGCGGTGATCGCCGATCCGGACCTGCATGGCGCCCTGCGCGATGGCCTGCGTGAGGCCGGCCTGCCGACCCAGGCGCACGCCGGCGCCGATGCGCTGGACCAGCTCGCCGCCAGCGCCGAATGCGACACCCTGGTCGCGGCCATCGTGGGCGCCGCCGGGCTGTCCTCGACCCTGGCTGCCGCCGCGGCCGGCAAGCGCATCCTGCTGGCCAACAAGGAATCGCTGGTGCTGGCGGGCGAGCTGCTGATGCGCCAGGCCACCGCCGGCGGTGCCGAGATCATCCCCATCGACAGCGAGCACAGCGCGATCTTTCAGTGCCTGCGCTCACGCGATGCCAGCCTGGACGGCGCCGGGGTGCGCCGGATCCTGCTCACCGCCTCCGGTGGCCCGTTCCGGGGCCGCAGCCGCGCGCAGCTTGCCGAGGTCACCGTGGCCCAGGCCGTGGCCCACCCGAAGTGGTCGATGGGCCCGAAGATCTCGGTCGATTCGGCGACGTTGATGAACAAGGGCCTGGAAGTCATCGAGGCCCACCACCTGTTCAACGTGCCCGGTGAGCGCATCGACGTCCTGGTGCACCCGCAGAGCCTGGTCCATTCATTGGTCGAGTTCATCGACGGCTCCACGCTGGCCCAGCTCGGCCTGCCGGACATGCGCACCACTCTGGCCGTAGGCCTGGGCTGGCCGCAGCGGATCGAGTCGGGCGTCGGCGGGTTGGACCTGCTGGCCCAGGGTCGGCTGGATTTCGAGGCGCCGGACAACGACGCCTTCCCCTGCCTGGGCCTGGCCTGGCAGGCGATGGCGGCCGGCGGCACCGCCCCGGCGATCCTCAACGCCGCCAATGAAGTGGCTGTTTCAGCGTTTCTTCAGGGAAAGATCGCTTTCCTTGCCATTCCAGCGCTGGTGGCTAACGCTCTGGCAACACTGTCGGTGGAGTCCGCCGATACACTGGAGGTCCTGCTGGCTGCCGACCAGCGCGCCCGCCTGATCACCCACACCGCCATCGACCACGCCTGAATGCCTTTCCCGCCCTTCTCCAGCGCCGTCGACCATGGGTGAATTCATCGGATCCGTCTGGTGGATGATCGTCAGCCTGGGCGTGCTGGTGACCTTCCATGAGTTCGGCCACTACTGGGTGGCCCGGCGCTGCGGGGTCAAGGTGCTGCGCTTCTCGGTCGGCTTCGGCCGGCCGCTGTGGATGCGCCGCAACCGCGAGGGCACCGAGTTCGCCATCGCCGCGATCCCGCTCGGCGGCTACGTGAAGATGCTCGACGAGCGCGAGGTCGAGGTGCACCCGCACGAGCGCGGACAGGCCTTCAACCACAAGAGCGTCTGGCAGCGCATCGCGATCGTGGCCGCCGGCCCGGCCGCCAACCTGCTGCTGTGCATCGCCCTGCTGTGGGCGATGTTCGTGCTCGGCAAACAGGATTACTCGGCCACCGTCGGCCGCACCAGCGGCATGGCCCAGGCCGCCGGCCTGCAGGCCGGCGACCGCGTGCTCAGCGTCGATGCGCGCAGCGTGGTGACCGCCGGCCAGGCCAGCATGGCCCTGACCACCGCGGCGATGGACGGTCACGACGCACGCGTGGAAGTGCTGGACGCCCAGGACCGGGTGCAGACCCGGTTGTTGCCGCTGTCCCAGCTGCCGGAAGGCTTCGACGAGCGCCGGGTGCCGGGGCTGGCCGGGCTGACCTGGCAGTACTGGCTGCAGCCGGCCCTGGTCGAGAAGGTGGTGCCCGACTCCCCCGCCCAGGGCGTGGTGCTGCCGGGCGACCTGATCGTGGCCGTGGATGGCCAGCGCATCGACGCGGTCGACCAGGTCTTCACCGAAATCCACACCTTGGGCAAGCGCGGCGGCCCGGGCATGATCGAGGTCCTGCGCGGCGGCGACCGCCTGGCGCTGGAAATCACCCCGCGCCAGGGCAAGGATGGCCGTGGCCAGCCGACCTGGCAGATCGGGATCGGGTTTGCCGAGTCCGCCGCCCCGGCCTATGACGCCAAACTGCAGTACGGCCCGCTGGCCGCGCTGCCGGTGGCCCTGCGCGAAACGGCGCGGATGGCCGGGGACTCGCTGGGCATGATGCGGCGCATCGTGACCGGCAACGCCTCGCTGCAGAACATCTCCGGGCCGGTCACCATCGCCCGGGTGGCCAATGTCTCGGCCCAGCGCGGGCTGGACTGGTTCCTGTTTTTCCTGGCCCTGCTGTCGCTGAGCCTGTGCATCATCAACCTGCTGCCCATCCCCATCTTGGACGGCGGGCACCTGCTGTATTACCTTATTGAGTTGGTCAAGGGCAGCCCGCTGAGCGAGCGCGCCATGGCCGCCGGCCAGTACATCGGATTGGCGCTGCTGGCCGGGTTGATGGGGTTGGCGTTCTACAACGACATCCTCGGCCTGGCCGCACGATGAACTTTTTCCTTTTGTCGTCGTCTTATGCGCCGGCATCCCGCAACATTGCATTCGACTCCAACCGGACGTGACATGACGCGACTCCCCAATCGCCGCCTGCTTGCCCTCGCACTCGCCGCCGGTATCGGCGCGCCCGCCCTGGCCCAGGCAGCCGAGCCCTTCACCGTCAGCGACATCCGTGTCGATGGTCTGCAGCGCATCACCTCCGGTACCGTGTTCACCTACCTGCCGGTAGAGCGTGGCGACACCCTGACCGACAACAAGGTCGGCGAGAGCATCCGTGCGCTGTACAAGACCGGCTTCTTCGAAGACGTGCAGGTGGCCCGCCAGGGCGACATCCTGGTGGTCACGGTCAAGGAACGCCCGGCGATCAACAAGCTGACGGTCACCGGCAACAAGGACATCAAGAGCGACCAGCTGCTCAAGGGCCTGAGCGACATCGGCCTGAGCGAAGGTGGCACCTTCGACCGCCTGAGCCTGGACCGCGTGACCCAGGAACTGCGTCGCCAGTACAACGACCGCGGCAAATACAACGTCGACATCACCCCGACGGTGAGCCCGCTGGACCGCAACCGCGTGGACATCACCATCGCGATCAAGGAAGGCAAGGCCGCCAAGATCCAGCACGTCAACCTGGTGGGCACTGAAAAGTACCCGGCCGAAGACATCCTGGAAACGTGGGAATCCAAGGAGCACAACTGGGCCTCGTGGTACCGCCGCGATGACCAGTACTCCAAGGAAAAGCTGTCCGGCGACCTGGAAAAGCTCAATTCCTGGTACCTGGACCGCGGCTACGTGGACTTCAGCATCGACTCCACCCAGGTCTCGATCAGTCCGGACAAGCGCGACATGTTCATCACTGCCGGCGTCACCGAGGGCCAGCAGTACAAGATCTCCGAGATCAAGGTCACCGGCGACACCATCCTGCCGCAGGCCGACGTCGAGCGCATGGTGATCCAGAAGTCCGGTGACACCTTCTCGCGCGCCCTGCTGGAATTCAGCTCGGATGCGATCACCAACTCGCTGTCCAACATCGGCTACGCCTTCGCCAAGGTCAACCCGATCCCGACCAGCAACCGCGCCGAGCAGACCGTGGCGATCAACATGCAGGTCGTTCCCGGCCCGCGCGTGTCGGTGCGCCGCATCACCTTCAAGGGCAACACCCGCACCTCCGACGAAGTGCTGCGCCGCGAAATGCGCCAGTTCGAGAACAGCTGGTACTCCCAGGCCGCGATCGATCGTTCCAAGATCCGCCTGCAGCGCCTGGGCTACTTCGAATCGGTGGACGTGGAAACGCCGCCGGTCACCGGCAGCAACGACCAGGTGGACGTGGTCTACAACGTCAAGGAAACCACCTCGGGCAGCTTCGTGTTCGGCCTGGGTTATTCGCAGTCCTACGGCATGACCACCTCGGTGCAGCTGTCGCAGAACAACTTCCTCGGCGGCGGCAACCGCGTGTCGGTCGAAGCCTCGCGCAGCAGCTACCTGCAGCGCTACGGCTTCAGCTACACCAACCCGTACTTCACCGATGACGGCGTCTCGCTGGGCTACAACCTGTCCTGGCGCGAACTGGACTACTCCGACTTCAACACCGCCCAGTACAACAGCACCAACGGTGCCGCGCAGGTGGTGTTCGGCGTGCCGATCACCGAGAACGACACCGTCTCGCTGATGGTGGGTATCGACAGCAACCAGATCACCACCTATCCCGGCTCGACCCCGGCGTCGATCATCGACTACATCAACGCGGTCGGCCGTCGCACGTTCCACTCCTGGCGCACCGAGCTGGGCTGGGCGCGCGACACCCGTAACGACTACTTCATGCCCACCCGCGGTACCTACCAGCGTGTCGGCCTGGAAACCACCCTGCCCGGCTCGACCGTCGAGTACTACAAGCTGAACTATCAGTTCTCCAAGTACTGGCCGATCATCCCGTCGCTGGTCATCAACACCCGCGCCGAAATCGGCTACGGCGACAGCTACGGCAAGGACATGTCCACCGTGCTGACCGAGCCGGACGGCACCACCCGCGTGGTCACCGCCTCGGGCCTGCCGTTCTTCGAGAACTTCTACGCCGGCGGCACCAACTCGGTGCGTGGCTTCGAAGACAACACTCTGGGCCCGCGCGAAGTGACCTCCGGTTACCCCAACGGCCAGCCGCTGGGTGGCTCGCTGAAGACGGTCGGCTCGGTGGAAGCCTACTTCCCGCGTCTGTTCGACAGCCCGTCGGCGCGCATCTCGGCCTTCGTCGACTTCGGCAACGTCTACAACGGCGTGGACAACTTCAAGGCCAACGAGCTGCGCGTGTCCACCGGCGTGGCCCTGCTGTGGCGCGCCCCGGTCGGTCCGATCTCGATCAGCTACGCCTTCCCGCTGAAGAAGGAAGACGGCGACGAGATCGAGCGCCTGCAGTTTACGTTTGGCGGCCAGTTCTAAGCATTGACCACCCAGCGTACCCAAGGTTTGCGTTGCAAACCTTGGGACCTGTCCTGCCTCACCGACCCCGCGCCTGCCGGCGCGCCCCCTTCAACAGCAGGGGGGCTCTCCACCAGATGCGATACCAGACGCCGGGCTTTGCCCGGCGTTTTCGTTTCCGGGTCCGGCCAGCGCTCGGCACTGCACTTCCGCGCTGGCGCTGAACCGTCGGGGGCGTGGCGGGTGGCCCTGGCCAGCACCGTTGGGCCGCATGGATGCGGTCGACGAGCCCCATGGATCGGTTTACCGCGCGTCCTGGACCCGGCTACCGGCCATGACCCTCTGCGACAGCAACCGACGCGCCATGCCGCAACCACCCCACCCAGCCACCCGAAACGCCCGCCCCGCATGACCGTTTCGGCTGCACACGGTAAACTCCCCCGGTGAATACTCCTACCTACACCGCCCAGCAACTCGCCGAGCAGTTTGGCCTGCAGGTCCATGGCCAGGCCGATACCGCCATCCGTGGCGTGGCCACGCTCGCCCATGCCGGCCCCGGCCAGCTGACCTTCCTGGCCAATCCGCGCTACCGCGCCCAGCTGGCCGACAGCCAGGCCGGGATCGTCGTGCTGCGCGCCGAGGATGCCGATGCCGCCCCCGGCACCGCCCTGGTTGCCAAGGATCCCTACACCACCTTCGCCAAGATCGCCGCGCTGTTCGATATCGCGCCCACGCGCGCGCCGGGCATCCACCCCAGCGCCGTGATCGATCCGCAGGCACAGGTTGCCGCCAGCGCCCACATCGGCCCGTTCGTCACCATCGGCGCACGCAGCGTGGTGGGCGAGAACTGCATCGTCGGCGCCGGCAGCATCATTGGCCAGGACTGCCGCCTGGATACCGGCTGCGAACTGATCGCCCGGGTCACCCTGGTTACCCGCGTCACCCTCGGCAAGCGCGTGCGCATCCACCCCGGTGCCGTGCTCGGCGCCGATGGTTTCGGCCTGGCGATGGACGCCGGCCACTGGATCAAGGTGCCCCAGCTCGGCGGGGTACGCATCGGCGACGACTGCGAGATTGGTGCCAACACCTGCGTCGACCGCGGCGCGCTGGAAGACACCGTGCTGGACAACGACGTGCGCCTGGACAACCTGGTCCAGATCGCCCACAACGTCCAGATCGGCGCCCATTCGGCCATCGCCGGCTGCACCGGCATCGCCGGCAGCGCCAAGATCGGCCGCTACTGCCTGCTCGGCGGCGCCGTCGGCGTCGTCGGCCACCTCGAAATCTGCGACAAGGTCGTCATCACCGGCAAATCGGTGGTGCGCAACTCCATCCATGAGCCGGGCGAGTATTCGTCCGGTACCCCGTTGACCGACAACCGCACGTGGCGCAAGAACGCCGCGCGCTTCAAGCAGCTTGATGCCCTGGCCCGTCGCATCCTGTCTGTGAGCAAGGAGAAGGAATGAGCCACGACCAGAAGCTGCCTGACATCACCCAGATCCAGGCACTGATCCCCCATCGCTACCCGTTCCTGCTGGTCGACAAGGTCGTCGCTATCGATTACGAGAAGCGCACCATCATCGCCACCAAGAACGTCAGCATCAACGAACCGTTCTTCCAGGGCCACTTCCCCAGCCAGCCGATCATGCCCGGCGTGCTGATCATCGAAGCCATGGCCCAGGCCGGTGGCGTGCTGACCCAGCTCACCCTGGGCCGGGATGCGCAGTCCAAGCTGTTCTACATGGTCAAGGTCGACAAGGCCCGCTTCACCAAACAGGTGGTGCCCGGCGACGTGCTGGAAATGCACGTGGAGATCAAGCGCGTGATCCGCAACATGGCGGTGTACGACTGCGTGGCCAAGGTCGACGGCGAAGTGGTCGCCTGCGCCGAGGTACTGTGCGCCGGCACCCGCGAATGACCCAGGCAGGAGACCTGCAATGAGCGACAACGCCCCTCTCATCCACCCCACCGCGGTCATCGACCCGTCGGCGAGACTGGCTGCGGATGTGCGCGTCGGTGCGTTCTGCCTGATCGGGGCCGACGTGGACATCGGCGCCGGCACCGAAGTCGGCCCGCACTGCTCGATCCATGGCCCGACCCGGATCGGCCGCAACAACCGCTTCATCGGCCATGCCGCCATCGGCGGCGAGCCGCAGGACAAGAAGTACAACGGCGAGCGCACCCGGCTGGTGATCGGCGATGACAACGTCATCCGCGAGTTCGTCACCATCAACCGCGGCACCGAAGGCGGCGGCGGCATCACCACCGTGGGCAACGGCAACTGGATGCTGGCCTACACCCACGTGGCCCACGACTGCCATGTCGGCAACCTGTGCGTGTTCTCCAACAACACCACCCTGGCCGGCCACGTCACCGTGGGCGACTACGTGATCATCAGCGGCTTCGCCGGCGCGCACCAGTTCTGCCGGATCGGCGCGCACGCCTTCCTGGGCATGGGCGCGCTGACCAATGGCGACGTGCCGCCGTTCACCATGGTCGGCAGCGATTCGCTGGGCCGCCCGCGCGGCATCAACAGCGAAGGCCTCAAGCGTCGCGGCTTCGATGCCGAGCGCATTGCCAGCATCAAGCGCGCCTACCGCACCCTGTACGTGGCGGGCCTGCCGCTGGCCGAGGCCAAGCTGCAGCTGGCCGAACAGGCCGAGCACAGCGCCGACGTGAAGGACCTGCTGGACTTCATCGAGCACGCCGAGAGGCCCCTGCTGCGATGACGGCGCCGGGCGGTCACCTTCCACCGGGCACCACGGCCGAGATCATCGAGCTGGCGGCGGTGCTGGAGGCCGTCGACCAGTTGCCGCTGGCGCATGCCTCCAACCGCCCCGTGCGGATCGCCCTGGTCGCCGGCGAGGCGTCCGGTGACCTGCTCGGTGCGGGCCTGGTGCGCGAGCTGAAGGCGCGCTTCCCCAACGCCGAGTTCGCCGGCATCGGGGGCGACGCCATGCGCAGCGCCGGCTGCCAGACCTGGTTCGATGCCAGCGAGCTGGCGGTGATGGGGCTGACTGAAATCCTGCGCCACCTGCCGCGGCTGTTGAAGCTGCGCGGCGAGTTCCGCACGCGTGCGCTGGCCTGGCAGCCGGATGTGTTCATCGGCATCGACGCACCGGACTTCAACCTGGGCGTGGAGCGCTGGCTGAAGGAACGCGGCATCACCACGGTGCACTACGTGAGTCCGTCGGTGTGGGCGTGGCGCGAGAAGCGCGCCGAGAAGATCGGGGCCAGCGCCGACCTGGTGCTGTGCCTGTTCCCGATGGAACCGCCGATCTATGCCAAACACGGGATCGATGCGCGCTTTGTCGGGCATCCGATGGCCGACGATATTCCGCTGCACAGCGACCGCGAGCAGGCTCGCGTGGCGCTGGGGCTGCCTGCCAACGCCAAGGTGCTGGCCGTGCTGCCAGGCAGCCGCCTGGGGGAGATCGGCAAGCTGGGCGAGGCCTTCTTCGAAGCCGCCTGGCAGGTCTCCGAGCGGATCCCCGGGCTGCACGTGGTGGTGCCGGCGGCCAACCCGGCCTGCCGTCAGCTGATCAGCGAGCAGCTGTCGCGCTCGGCGCTGCCGGTGGCTTACTCGCACCTGCTCGATGGTGATGCGCGCAACGCGATGATCGCCGCCGACGTAGTGGTGCTGGCCTCGGGTACGGCGACGCTGGAGACGATGCTGGTGAAGCGGCCGATGGTGGTCGGCTACCGCGTGGCCGAACTGACCTACCGGATCGTGAAGGCGCTGGGGCTGATCAAGGTGGACCGCTTCGCGCTGCCCAACATCCTGGCGGGCAAGGACCTGGCGCCGGAACTGATCCAGCACGACTGCATCCCCGACAAGCTGGCCGCGGCGATCCTGCAGTGGTTCGACCACCCGCAACGGGCGATCGACCTGCAGGACACCTACCAGCGGTTGCACCTGCAGCTGCGCCAGGATGCCTCGGCCCGCGCAGCCGACGCGGTGGCCGAGCTGCTGGCGCGCAAGGCGGCGGCGTGAGCCGGCGCCACGCCGCGGCGGCCTCGCTGGCACTGTTTGACGGGGCGGCGCTGGCGACGGTGGCACCGCGTTACGTGGCCGGGGTGGACGAGGCCGGGCGTGGCCCGCTGGCCGGCCCGGTGGCGGTGGCGGCGGTGGTGTTCTGCCCGGAGCGGCCAAGGTTGAACGGGCTGGACGATTCCAAGCAGTTGACGGCGGCACGCCGGGACCAGTTGTTCGAGAAGATCATGGAGCGTGCGCTGGCCTTTCACGTGGTGATGGTGGAAGTGGGCGAGATCGATGCGCTGAACATCTACCAGGCGACGATGCTGGGGATGCGGCGTGCGGTGGACGGGGTGGCGCACGTGGCGCAGTTTGCGCGGATCGACGGCAACGTGGTGCCCAAGGGGCTGCCCTGTCCGGCGCAGGCGTTGGTGGGCGGGGACGGGCTGGACCGGGCGATCATGGCGGCGTCGATTCTGGCCAAGGTGAGCCGGGATCGTTTCATGCTGGGGCTGCACGAGCAGCATCCGGAATACGGGTTCGATCAGCACAAGGGTTACGGGACGCCGGCCCATCTGGCTGCGCTGCGTTCGCACGGTCCCTGTCCGCAGCATCGGCGGAGTTTTGCGCCGGTGCGGGCGTGTTTTGAGGGGGTTGGGGGGTAGTTGTTTTTTATGCTGCGCATGGCTTGAGCCAGAGCCAGAGCCAGAGCCAGAGCAGGAGCAGGAGCTGGAGCCAGAGCCCTTGTGCGGGCGATTGGGGGGCTGGGGGGCACGGTTGGGTTTGCGGGACACGCCGCAAGTACGTCCGTGTAGGCTCCTTTTGCGCCATCCATGGCGCAAAACGGGTCCCGCAAACCCAACCGTGCCCCCCTCCGACAGAGGATCGGTGCGCAGGGGATCCGAAGAGCGGGGCCTGGTGACGCCGGGGAAACAGCGGGTGGTTCGGTGTCTGGGGATGAAGCAGAAGCAGAAGCAGAAGCGGAGGCTGAGTCGGAGGGCCGGCTCTGGTTCACATCTTGCTTTGGTCCTTATCTGGGTCCGGCTCTGATCTGCGTTTGGATTGGAGTTGGATTTGGATTTGGATTTGGATTTGGGTTTGGATTTGGGTTTGGATTTGGGTTTGGGTTTGGCTTCAGGTGCCGAGCGCCGCTCGGCACTACCTCCCCTCCCCCCGCGGGCGCGCCTCTCTCATCACCCGACCAACCCGCTCCGGCTCCTGCCCTGCCCTGCCCCTGCCCTGCCCCTGCCCTGCCCCTGCCCTGCCCCTGCCTTGCTCCTGCCTCTCCCCATGCGCCCCAGAGAAGTGTCGAGGGGTGGTGGAGGCAGGGTCGCGGGACCGTCATGCGCCATGGATGGCGCATGACGAGCCTACAGGGACGTACTTGCGGCGTGTCCCGCGACCCTGCCTCCGCCGCCCCCCCCTCGGCACCAGCACAAGACAGGCGCTGTTGCTGTTGCTGTTGCCGTTGCTGTTGCTGTTGCCGTTGCTGTTGCAGTTGCCTTTTGCAAATCGCAAATCGCAAATCGCCAAACGCACCAGCCCCGCACCCGCCGACCCCTGAACCTGAATCCACCCCGCAACCCCCGCCCCCCGACCCGACCTGTCAAGCCTTGTCCGGTCACGCCCGCGCCGCTACCCTGACCGGGCATTACATTGGCCCGGCATGTCCACTTCCCGTTTCGTACATCTCCACGTCCACACCGAGTTTTCGCTGGCGGATTCGACCATCCGTGTCCCGGCGAAGCCGGATCAGGCTGACCCGAAGAAAGCCAAGCAGGCCAACCTGCTCAGCCGCGCGGTGGAACTCCAGCTGCCTGCCCTGGCAGTGACCGACCTGAACAACCTGTTCGCCCTGGTCAAGTTCTACAAGGCTGCCGAAACCGTGGGCATCAAGCCCATCGCCGGTGCCGACATCATGATCGCCGAAGAGGGCATGACCCCCTGGCGCATGACCCTGCTCTGCCGCGACCGCGAAGGCTATCTCAGCCTCTCGCGCCTGCTGACCCGCGCATGGATGGAAGGCCACCGCCCCGAAGGCGGCGTCGCCGTCCATCCCGAGTGGCTCAAGGCAGGGTGCCACAACCTGTTTGCGCTGGCCGGCCGCGACAGCCTGGCCGGCCGCCTCGCCGGCGAGGGCCGCCATGACCTGGCCGAGCAACAGCTCGCCGACTGGCAGCGCGTGTTCGGCGATGGCCTGCACCTGGAGCTTACCCGCACCGGACGCGACGGCGAGGAAGCCTTCAACCAGTTTGCCCTGCTCGCCGCCGGCCAGCGTGGCCTGCCCGTGGTCGCCAGCAACGACGTGCGCTTCCTGCAGCCGGAGGATTTCGCCGCCCACGAAGCGCGCGTGTGCATCTCTTCCGGGCGCGTGCTCGATGATCCCAAGCGCCCGCGTGATTACAGCGACCAGCAATATCTCAAGTCCGCCGAGGACATGTGCGCGCTGTTCGCCGATATTCCCGACGCCATCGACAATACCCTCGCGCTGGCCGAGCGCTGCAACATCGAAATGCGCCTGGGCACCTACTTCCTGCCCAACTACCCGGTGCCCGAAGACGAAACGCTCGACAGCTGGATCTGCAGCGAATCGCGCAAGGGCCTGGAAGCGCGCCTGGAAAAGAATCCGCTGGCCGAAGGCAAGACCCGCGCCGACTACGTCGAGCGCCTGGAATTCGAGTTGGCCACCATCATCAAGATGGGCTTCCCCGGCTACTTCCTGATCGTGGCCGACTTCATCCAGTGGGGCAAGAACCAGGGCATCCCGATCGGTCCCGGCCGTGGCTCCGGCGCCGGCTCGCTGGTGGCCTGGGCGCTGCAGATCACCGACCTGGACCCGATCCCGTACAACCTGCTGTTCGAGCGGTTCCTCAACCCCGAACGCGTGTCGATGCCCGACTTCGACATCGACTTCTGCATGGACCGCCGCGACGAAGTCATCGACTACGTCGCGCGCAAGTACGGCCGCGAACGCGTCAGCCAGATCATCACCTACGGCACCATGGCCGCCAAGGCGGTGGTGCGCGACTCCGGCCGCGTGCTCGGCTTCCCGTATGGCCTGGTCGACGGCGTCTCCAAGCTGATCCCCAACATCCTGGGCATCTCGCTCAAGGATGCGATGGGCGAAGGCAAGGATTCGGAGATGGCCTCGCCGGAGCTGATCCAGCGCTACCAGAACGAAGACGACGTCCGCGACCTGATCGACCTGGCGCGCCAGCTCGAAGACCTCACCCGCAACGCCGGCAAGCACGCCGGTGGCGTGGTGATCGCGCCCGAGCCGCTGGCCGAGTTCTGCCCGCTGTTCGCCGAACACGACGAAGGCGGCCGCGGCCGCAACCCGGTCACCCAGTTCGACAAGAACGACGTCGAAGAAATCGGCCTGGTGAAGTTCGACTTCCTCGGCCTGCGCACGCTGACCATCATCGACTGGGCGGTCAAGGCGATCAACAAGCGCCACGAACGCGCGGGCATCCCGCCGGTGGACATCACCGCGCTGCCGCTGGACGACGTGGCCACCTATCGGGACATCTTCGCCAACGGCAACACCGGCGCGGTGTTCCAGTTCGAATCCTCGGGCATGCGCCGCCTGCTGAAGGACGCGCGCCCCGACCGCTTCGAAGACCTCATCGCGCTGGTGTCGCTGTACCGCCCCGGCCCGATGGACCTGATTCCGTCCTTCAACGCGCGTAAGCACGGCCAGGAAGAAATCATCTATCCCGATCCGCGCACCGAAGCGATCCTGAAAGACACCTACGGCATCATGGTGTACCAGGAGCAGGTGATGCAGATGGCGCAGATCGTGGGCGGTTACTCGCTCGGCGGCGCCGACCTGCTGCGTCGCGCGATGGGCAAGAAGGTGCCGGCCGAAATGGCCAAGCACCGCGAGATCTTCCGCGAAGGCGCGGCCAAGGACGGGGTCAGCGAGGCCAAGGCCGACGCGATCTTCGACCTGATGGAAAAGTTCGCCGGCTACGGGTTCAACAAGTCCCACGCCGCCGCCTACGCGCTGGTCAGCTACCAGACCGCCTGGCTCAAGCGCCACTATCCGGCCGAGTTCATGGCGGCCACGCTGTCCTCGGACATGGACAACACCGACAAGGTGGTCGGCTTCCTGGCCGAGGTGCGCAACCTCGGCCTGACCGTGCTGCCGCCGCGCGTGAACGACTCGGCCTACATGTTCGAGGCCTCCAGCGCCGACACCATCCAATACGGCCTGGGCGCGATCAAGGGCGTCGGCCAGGGCGCGTGCGAAGCGGTCGTGGAAGAACGCCAGCGCGGCGGCCAGTACGAATCGTTGCTGGATTTCTGCATGCGCGCCGAGTCGGGCAAGCTCAACCGGCGCACCCTGGAAGCGATGATCAACTGCGGGGCGATGGACGGCCTGGGCAAGAACCGCGCCTCCCTGATGCTGCAGTTGCCCGAAGTACTCAAGGCCACCGACCAGATCACCCGCGAGAAGGCCTCCGGGCAGAATTCGCTGTTCGGCGCGCCCAGCCCGCAGACCACGGCGATGCAGCTGGACCTGCCCGAAACCAAGGAATGGGCGCTGGGCCAGCTGCTCGACGGCGAGCGCGACACGCTGGGCTTCTACCTCAGCGGGCACCCGTTCGATCCGTATGCCGAGGACGTCAAGGAGCTGGTCGGCACCGACCTGGGCATGCTCGAGCGCCTGATCCCGCCGGCCCGGCCGGGCAAGGACGGCGAGAAGCGCGCCTGGCGCCAGGAGACCCCGGTGATCCTGGCCGGCCAGGTGGTGGGCGTGCGTCGCAAGGGCGAAAGCCAGGTCTTCATGCAGCTGGAAGACAGCAAGGGCCGCGTAGAGTGCAGCGCCTTCACCGACGGCCTGGCCGAGTTTGGCCACCTGATGACCAAGGACCGCATCCTGATCGTCAAGGGTGGCCTGCGCGAGGACGAATTTAACGGCGGCTACGCGCTGCGCATCCGCCAGTGCTGGGACTACGACGAGGTCTGCGCCAACTACGCCACCCGCCTGTCGCTGCGCCTGGACCTGCGCCAGGGCGATCCGGTGTGGTCGCGCATCAACGCGCTGCTGGACCGCCACCGCCCCGGCCGCACGCCGCTGCGGCTGGACCTGCTGCTGGGCTCCGAACAGGGCCCGGTGGCCGGCATGCTCGACGTGGCCGGCGAGACCGCCGTGCGCGTGGACAGCCACCTGGTCGACGCGCTGCGCGCCGACCCCGCCGTGCGCACGCTGAAGGTGCGCTACAGCCCGCCGTGGGCGAACTGACCCGCGCCATCCGCACTACAGGTACCTTGTTTTGATCAAGCGTTTTGCCGTGCTGCTGCTTGCAGCCGTTGCCGTCACCGGCTGTTCCAGCCCGTCCCAGGTCTTTGAGATCGACAACCCGGGGGATGCGCCGCTCACCCTGCGCATCGACGGCAACGAACTGCCGATCGCCGCGCACGCCTCGCGCCCGATCAAGCTCAAGCCCGGTGAACACCACCTGCAGAGCCCGGCGCTGGGCGATGTGCGTTTCATCGTCTACGCGCGCGGCAAGGGCGGGTTGATCAACCCGACCCTGGCCGAGTACGTGATCGCCAGCGAGGTCTACGTCACCGGCGAAGACAAGCTCGGCAACTTCGGCAGCGTGGACCACCATATCGACCTGGGGGGCGTCGGCTTCGACGGCCCCTACACCAAGACCCACGCCCTGTTCATCGACCAGGCCTGGACCTTCGGCGTGCGCGAGCCGTTCCCGGACCAACAGACCGTGGCCCACGTGGACCAGAGCGGCGGCCGGATCAGCAGCAAGATCTTCACCGCCCCGGACTTCATCGCCTACGTCGAGGACAGCCGCGGCGAACCGGGCGCCTACCGCCGCCAGCAGCCGGCCGGCTACCAGGCCCCGGCCTTCGCACTGGAGGCCGCGCCCGCCGCCCTGCCCGCGCTGGACCCGGTCTTCGACGCCCACGCCGCGCCGCTGCGCGAGCTCTACGCCCGCTACCTCAAGGCCACCAGCGCCGAGGCCCAGCTGCAGCTGCAGCAGGAGGCCTTCCAGGCGCAGATGGCCTTCACCGCGGCCACCGCCGCGCTGGGCGCCGACCTGCCGGTGCAGGCCCACCAGGCCTACAACGCCTTCGTGCAGACCCGCGGCCGCCTGATGGGCAGCGCCGTGCTGGTCGTGCCCTGAGCTGACTGGCGCGCCCTGCCCTGCTGCGCTACCGTCGGTTTCCAGACGACGGCGTACGGGGCTTTTCGGCGCATTCGGCTACACTTTCCCTCTTTTCTTCACGACGGCTTCCGATGAATCCGAACTACCTCGACTTCGAGCAACCCATCGCTGATCTGGAGGCGAAGATCCAGGAACTGCGCAGCGCCAGCGCCGGTCCTGCGGTCAATGTCGAGGCCGAGGTGAATGCCCTGCAGGACAAGCTGCGGGTGCGCACCGCGCAGATCTTCCGCAACCTGACCTCCTGGCAGATCCTGCAGCTGGCCCGCCATCCCTCGCGCCCCTACACCGCCGACTACATCCGCATCTTCTGCGATGAGTTCCAGGAGCTGGCCGGTGACCGCGCCTTTGCCGACGACAAGGCGATCATGGGCGGCCTGGCCCGCATCGGTGGTCGCTCGGTCATGCTGATCGGCCATCAGAAGGGCCGCGACACCAAGGAAAAGATCAAGCGCAACTTCGGCATGCCCAAGCCGGAGGGCTACCGCAAGGCGCTGCGCCTGATGAAGATGGCCGAGCGCTTCGGCCTGCCGGTGCTGACCCTGATCGACACCGCCGGCGCCTGGCCGGGCATCGACGCCGAATCGCGCGGCCAGTCCGAGGCGATCGCGCGCAACCTGATGGAAATGGCCGAGCTGAAGGTGCCGGTGATCTGCACGGTGATCGGCGAAGGCGGCTCCGGCGGCGCGCTGGCGCTGGGCGTGGGCGACCGCACCGTGATGCTGGAGTACAGCGTGTACTCGACGATCACCCCGGAAGGCTGCGCCTCGATCCTCTGGAAGGACGCTGGCAAGGCCAAGGACGCCGCCGAACAGCTGGGCATGACCGCGCCGCGCCTGAAGAGCCTGGGGCTGATCGACAAGGTGGTGCGCGAGCCGACCGGCGGCGCCCACCGCAACCCGAACCAGATGGGCAAGCGGCTCAAGGCCGTGCTGCTCAACGAGCTGGACGAGCTGCAGAAGCTGTCGGTGGACGAACTGCTGGCCAAGCGCTACACCCGCCTGCGCAGCTACGGCACCTACGAAACCATCTAAGCGGATTGCCGTTGGGATGGAACGAAAAAGCCGGACGCGAGAGCGCCCGGCTTTTTTCATGCCCGCGGTAGAGACGGCCGTCGGTCGACGGCCGCTGCGGTGGCCACCCCGGTAGAGCCGACCGGTGGTCGGCTGCCGTCGCCGTGCCGCCAGCCCCTCATCGCGCCCCTCAGAACGGCTTGGCCAGCACCAGCCACACCACGCCGATGAACAGCACCAGCGGCAGTTCGTTGAACCAGCGCAGCGCGCGCGAGGACGGCAGCGGCTTGCCGCGCACGTTGCCCTTCAGCAACCGGCCGGTCCAGGAGTAGTACACCAGCAGCAGCACCACCAGGCCCAGCTTGGCGTGCAGCCAGCCGGCCGCGCCCGGCGCGACCATGGTCGGAAAATCGGGGATGACCTTGTAGCCCAGCCACAGCACCAGCCCCAGGATCAGCGCGAAGCCGAACATCATGTGGCCGAACTTGTACAGGCGCAGGCCCATCAACTGCAGCCGCTCGGTCACCGGCAACTGCCCGGCCGTCTCGCTGAGGTTGACCAGGATCCGCGGCAGGTAGAACACCGCCGCCATCCAGGCCACCACGAACAGCAGATGGAAGGTCTTGACCCAGTAGTAGCTGTGCATGCGCTCGCTCCGGCGGCTGGCGTAGGTTGTCGGGCATTCTCGCATGCGCCGGAGGCGCCACCGCCTGCAGCCGGCGCGACCTTTCGACTCACCGTGGCCCCCCATGCGCCGGCGCTGCCCGTACGATAGGCGCCGTTTTCACCACTTCGCATGATCGCCATGGACAAGACCTACGACGCCACCTACTTCCAGCGCTGGTACCAGGCCGACCAGGCCGGTGGCGCCGCACGCCTGGCACGCAAGGTGGCCCTGGCCGTGGCCAGTGCCGAGTACTACCTGGAGCGGCCGATCCGCAGCGTGCTCGATATCGGCTGCGGCGAAGGTGCCTGGCGCGCGCCACTGCTCAAGCTGCGCCCGCGCGTACAGTACCTGGGCTTTGACAGCAGCGAGTACGCCATCCACCGCTATGGCCGCAGCCGCAACCTGCATATGGCCAAGGTCGGCGACTTCGCCTGGTTGCGCCCGTGCGCGCCGGTCGACCTGCTGGTGTGCTCGGACGTGATGCACTACGTGCCCAGCCGTGAGCTGCGCCCTGCCCTGGCCGGCTTTGCCGAGCTCACCGGCGGCGTCGCGTTCCTGGAGGCGTTCAGTGCCGAGGACGAGTTCGACGGCGACCACGAAGGCTTCCAGGCCCGTCCGGCGCGCTGGTATCGCAGCGGCCTCAAGGCTGCGGGCTTCACGGCGCTGGGGTCGCATTGCTGGCTCTCGCCGGCGCTGGCCGGCCACGCCGCCGCGCTGGAGCGCGCCGACCGCTGAAACGCCGTAACAAATGAGACACGCCCCGTATTAACGCGCCGATCCCGGGGGTGCGCTATGCTGCGCGGCAACATAAGACCATACATATTCGGACGTCATGCTCTATCAACTGCATGAGTTGACCCGCAACATGCTCGCCCCGTGGGTGCACCAGGCCCAGGCCAATGCGAAGTTCTTCGCCAACCAGGGGCACTGGTGGTCGCAGATGCCCGGTGCCGATCGCCTGGCGGCGGTCAACGAGCTGTTCCACCGCATCGGCAAGGATTACGAGAAGCCCGAGTGGGGCATCAACGAAATCGAGGTCGATGGCGAGCGCGTGCCGATCGTGGTGCACGAGGAAGTCAGCAAGCCGTTCTGCAAGCTGCTGCGCTTCAAGCGCCACAGCAACGAGGCCGACCAGCTGCACACCATGCTCAACCAGCCGTTCGTGCTGGTGGTGGCGCCGTTGTCGGGCCACCACGCCACGCTGCTGCGCGACACCGTGCGCACCCTGCTGCGCGACCACCGCGTGTACGTCACCGACTGGGTGGACGCGCGCATGGTGCCCGGCAGCGAGGGCGAGTTCGGGCTGGATGACTACATCGCCTACGTGCAGGAGTTCATCCGCCACCTGGGTGCGGAGAAGCTGCACGTGGTGAGCGTGTGCCAGCCGACGGTGCCGGTGCTGGCGGCGGTATCGCTGATGGCCAGCCGTGGCGAACCCACCCCGCGCACGCTGGTGATGATGGGCGGCCCGATCGATGCGCGCTGCAGCCCCACCGCAGTGAACAACCTGGCCACGCAGAACCCGTTGTCTTGGTTCGAAAACAACGTCATCCACACCGTGCCGGGCACCTACCCCGGCGCAGGCCGCCGCGTGTACCCCGGCTTCCTGCAGCACGCCGGGTTCCTGTCGATGAACCCGAGCCGGCATTTCAGTTCGCACTGGGATTTCTACGCCGACCTGGTCAAGGGCGACATGGAAGACGCCGATGCGCACCGTCGCTTCTACGATGAGTACAACGCGGTGCTGGACATGCCGGCCAAGTACTACCTGGATACCATCGAGGTGGTGTTCCAGCAGTTCCTGCTGCCGCGCGGCGAGTGGGTGGTCAATGGCGAGCGCGTGGACCCGGCCGCGATTACCGGCACCGCGCTGCTGAGCATCGAAGGCGAGCTGGACGACATCGCCGGGCTCGGCCAGACCGAGGCGGCGCAGGCGCTGTGCAGCGGCATCCCGGCCGAGCACCGCGAACATTTCATCGTCGAGGGCGCCGGCCATTACGGCATCTTCAGCGGCCGCCGCTGGCGCGAAACGGTGTACCCGAAGGTGCGCGATTTCTTCGCGGCCCATGCGTACACCGCGACGGCCAAGCCGAAGAAGGCGGCCAAGATCGCCAGCAACGTCACCCCGTTGCGGCGCAAGGCGGGGTGAGAGCGCCTGGCAACCCATCCGGTAGAGCCGGCCGCTGGCCGGCTCCAGGCAACGCCGGACGAAACCTGGTAGTGCCGGCCGCTGGCCGGCTCCACGCGATGCAGGATGTACGTGGAGCCGGCCAGCGGCCGGCACTACCGGTCCTGGACTAACGGTCGGGAATTACAGCCGCACCAGCAGGTGCTTGGCCATCATGGCGTGCAGGTGGCCGATGCCGCGTGCCAGGTGCAGGGTGGCAAACAGCAGCAGTACGCCGCACAGCGCCAGCAGCGGCGTGGCCCACAGCGACAGCATCTGCTCGCCGTCGATGTAGATGCCCGGTACCGAGCCGGAGAACAACACCGCGACCGGCGCCCAGATGAAGCTCAGCGAGATCGCCAGCAGCGTCACCGCGACGGTGAAGTACACGATGCCCAGCGGCAGCATCAGCACGAAGTACAGCAGGGTCAGCCAGGTGCGGCCATCGGTGAACATGTCCCCGATCCGCTGCAGCCAGCCGCGGCTGCGGTCGGAGTAGGTCGGCCGGCGCGGCATGCGCTCGCCCAGCAGCGCTTCCACCAGCCGCCCCTCCAGCAGCGCCAGGCCACGGACCGAGCCGAAGAACAGCACGGTGATGGGGATGCCGATGATCAGCACCATCAGCCCCAGCGACAGCGACAGACCGGTCACCACCCAGGTGAAGAAGAAGGTGCCGGTGGCCAGCGACAGCAGCATGTAGAACAGCGCGCCGTAGGTGCGTGCCTCCAGTGCCACGCCGAAGAAGCGCGCCAGCAGGCCGCGCGGCCGGGGGGCCGGAGCGCTCGCCGGCACCGCGGCGGCGCTGGCCACCGCCGCCGCGCCGGCCACCACCGGTACGCGCCGCAACGGTGCGGCCCCGGCGCTCGGGGTGCGCAGCGCGCGGTTCACGGTGATCTCGGTTTCGCGGTAGATCTCGGCTACCTCTTCCGGGGCGCCGTAGCTGCCGGCCACGTCGGCGATCACCTCGGCCTCGCTGCGCCCGGGCTGGGCCGCCAGTTCCGAGCGCAGGTACTCCTCGGCGTCATACAGGGCATCCTGGACCATCGCCGGATCGGCGTCGTGCAGGGCCGCGCGCAACTGCGCCAGATACTGCGGAATGGTGGTGGGCAGGCCGCTGCCCGTCATGGTCTGGTCGTTCATTGCAGTACCCCCTCCAACACGGAATCGACGGAATCTCGGGTGGCGCGCCAGGCCTGGGTCCACTGCTCCAGCACCTGGCGGCCGCGTTCGTTGATGCGGTAGTAGCGTCGCGGCGGTCCGGCCATCGACGGTTCGACATGGCTCTCCAGCAACCCGGCCCCTTCCAGGTTGCGCAGCACCGGATACAGCGCGCTCTGCTTGCCGCTGAGCACGCCCTCGCCGACCCGCTCCAGCTCCTTGGCGATCAGATAGCCGTACAGCGGCTCGCCGGCCTTGGCCAGCACGGCCAGCATCGCCAGCGACACGGTGCCTGCGCTCAGCTCTTTCTGGAACTTCTTCAGGTAGACCTCGTCATCGGTCATGGCTGGTCCTCCACTACGTTGAAGTCAACACTAGTGTGAAGTCCGGTATAGCGAATGTGCCCTTAGTCACGCTGCCGATGGACATGGGTGGCGGGCGGGCGCCGGCATCGCGCAGAATCGGGTGACATTCCTGATCG
>RCUH01000835.1_pt1 | contig 27060 bp, 26 predicted proteins | sample 2166191 | NCBI WGS metagenome assembly RCUH01 (sample SAMN09932848, study PRJNA488358) | compost metagenome | feature: garden; material: soil; isolation source: compost soil in an enriched community after 214 h of incubation | place: Germany: Experimental Botanical Garden Goettingen | collected...
GGTTATTTCATTGTGGCGGGCGTTCTGCTTCCGCTGTATTACCGGATGAATCTGACATCGATTTATACTTATCTGGGGCGAAGATTCAATGTGGAGGCGCATAAAATCGGGTCTTTGTTTTTCATTATTTCGAGAGCGATTGGGGCGACAGCGCGGTTGTATCTGGTTGTGAATATTCTTCAGATATTTTTGCTTGAGAATCTTGGCGTTCCGTTCTGGGTAACGGCTTTTGTACTGTTGCTGATGATTTTGCTTTATACGTTTGAAGGTGGCGTAAAAACGATTGTGATTACGGATACGTTGCAGACGTCGTTTATGATTTTGAGTTTGATTGCGTGCATCGTTTATATTTTATCGAATTTGAATTTGTCTTTCGGTGAAGCTTACTCGATTTTGGAGCAAAAGCAGTACACGCATTTCATTAATACTGACATTAATTCCAAAACATTTTTCCTGAAAACCATTCTTGGCGGGATGTTCATCACGATTGCGATGACGGGTCTTGACCAGGAAATGATGCAGAAAAACATCTCTGTGGACAATCTGAAAAACTCGAAAAAGAATATGCTGACGTTTGCCGGAACTTTGCTTTTTGTGAATTTGGCGTTCTTGTTTTTGGGTGGTTTGCTTTATCTTTTTGCGATACAAAATGGTGCCGGCTATTCCACCGTGACGACTATGGTTGAAGGAAAAGAAGTGGTAACGAATCTTTTCGGCTTCAAAGATGCGACTGGTAATGTGACGAATATTATGGGCGACGACCTTTTCCCGGCGTTGTCACTCGGACATTTTCCAATGGCATTGTCTGTAATTTTTATCATTGGATTGATTTCCGCCTTGTTCCCTTCTGCTGATGGGGCTTTGACGGCGGTGACGAGTTCCTATTGCGTTGACCTTTTGGGATTGAATGAAGACCAACAAAAAACCGAAAAGCAAAAGAAAAGAATGAGAATGAAAGTTCATTTGACGTTCACGGTGGTGTTTTTCGCGTTGATTATGGTTTTCAAAGCCATCAATGAGAAGTCGATTGTTTACCTGATAATGGAAATTGCGGGTTACACTTACGGACCACTTTTGGGACTGTTTGCTTTTGGGATTTTGACGAAATTTACGATTGTAAAAAAGTATTCTATCTTGGCAGTGACGCTTCTTGCGCCGGTTTTGACTTATCTGATTAATTATTATGTGACCAATAATACGGATTACAGAATTGGGGTTGAACTGATTATTTTGAATGGGTTTTTGACGTTTTTGGGATTGTGGTTTGTGAGGTCGAAGAGGGAAACTTTAATTGTAGAATAAATTGAAAGGTATGCAACTAAGAATATTTTTATTTTTAATACTGACTTGTAATTTTCATTTTACTTTTAGCCAAAATTTAAACGCACAGAAATTTGCATTAGAAAAAGTTTTTAAGAAAAGTATTCTTCAGCCAAGAAAATCAAAAATCAGCATTGGTGAAAATTCTTGGAAATTGTGTATCGAAGCGAATAAAAATGAAATCCTTTTGTATGAAACAAAATTTGAAAAATTTAATGATTGTTGTAGATATATTAATTGGACTTTTTATAAGAAAGACAAATTCATTAAAAACATTTCAAACCTTTGTTCAGAGCCACCTCTCTCAACAGTAACAACGGGAGATGACTGGTATAAAATTGAATATACAACTGAATCCAATAATCTGATTCTAAATATCATAAGTAAAAGTAATACAGAAAAATTTGTTGTTGAAGAAATTTTGAAAAGAACAGATGGTTTGCATATCATTAAACTCTTGAAATTATAAAATAATTAATGAAAATCCACACCACCAATTACACCAACACCTTAATAGAAATCGCAGAAGATTCTCCGGTTTCCAAAGCGGTGATTCCTGTGGTGAAAAATGAGAAAAAAACGATTGCCAATTATCAATTCGAAAAGCTATCGAAACAACCTTTGAAATATACTTCCGACGAATTGTTGTTTAAAATTTTTATGGAACGAAATGATATTTCGTCTTCTGAGTTTGAAGCAGAGAAATTGAAATTTTTTTCAAAAGGTCAAGCCTGTTTGCGAACTTCGCCTTTGGCCAAGAAAAATGGATTCGGGATTTTTCATAATGAAGATTCTAAAATCCAATTGATTCCGGTTGAATCTGATGATTATCAAAAATTGTTGGCTGATGATTCTGTGAAGAAAGTGAAGGCGATGAAGTCTAAAAAGTGATTTGATTTAACCACATAGACACATAGAAAATTAGATTTATTAAAAAGTAAAATAGTAAATCACAGAATTTCTATTTTATCTTAAAAATAAAAACTATGTGACTATGTGACTATGTGGTAAAAAATACAAGTTCTAAAACGTTAAGCTAAACTCCGACTCTTATTTTTGTACGAACCCAGCGTTTTGCTTTTCTTATTTTTGAAGTAATGCGACAAGTGGCTTTCGTCTGTAAACCCAAATTCATAAGCGATTTGCTTGATGGTATTTTGTCCTGATTCCATTCGTCTTTCTATCAAAGCCATCCGATAATCATTGACATAATCACGATACGAAACTTCGAAATTCCGTTTGAAATAAGCACTAAAATATGTCGGTGAAATATTGAAATGATAAGCGATATTTTTAATTCGAATCGTCTCTGGCTGATATATATTCTGATGAATGTACGAAATCACATCTTCCTTATTCTGAAGTCCAACATCCAATCTGATGTCCATTTTGGAAGTCGCTTCTTTTATCAATCCGAAGATTGAAAGAATTTGATAAAATACTATTGGCGAAGTGGAAACATCTTTTCTGCAATTGTACGACAGGATATTTTCAATCGTCTTTTTAAGAATCGTTTTGCAAGGTTCTGTGAAGATGAGTTTTTTCTCTTTAAGGATTTGTTTTCGCATCACATTTTCCGGAGAATTCATTGCAAAAGAATCTGGAGAAAGATGTTTGTTGCCTTTGAAATAATCGTCTGTGAACTTGATGAAAATCAATCGTGAATATTTATTGTACTCAAAATAATGCTGGTCATCGGGCGAAATCAGGAAAAGGTCGCCACATTTGTACGGCAAAATAATATTGTTGATATGATGCTGACCGTTTCCTTTCAAAACATAAATTATCTCATAATAAGTATGGCTGTGCGAAGGATGACCAAACGTCTCGCCTTCCAAATCACTTATCACCAAAGACTCAAACTGCAGTTTTTTCACAATATTAAATTAATTTTAAATCTCTTACGATAGCATAAAAATACAATTATTTAAATTAATTGTACAAGCTAAATTTTTTAATTTTTCCCAACATTTGTATAGAGGTTTCCAAGGCATAAAAATTGGAACTCAAATTCTAAATTTAAATTTAATCGAAATCATCAACAAATGGAATATAGAAAATTAGGACACAGTGATTTAGACGTTTCAGCAATCACTTTCGGAGCCTGGGCGGCCGGCGGATGGATGTGGGGAAGCACAGACAGAAATGAAGCCATCGAGGCCATCAAAGCTTCTTATGATGTTGGCGTAACTTCAATCGACACCGCGCCAATCTACGGACAAGGAACGAGCGAAGAAATTGTGGGCGAAGCTATCAAGGATATTTCTCGAGACAAGGTTCAAATCCTCACAAAATTTGGAATGCGTTGGGATTTGGACAAAGGAACTTTGGCAATGAACAGCAAAAACAACGACGGAAATGATATCGACATTTACAAATACGCGGGAAAAGAAAGCATCATTTTCGAATGTGAGCAAAGTTTGAAACGACTTGGAACAGATTATATTGACCTTTATCAAATCCACTGGCCGGATGTTACAACGCCAATTGATGAGACTTTCGAAGCGGTTTCAAGATTGATTGAACAAGGAAAAGTTCGTTTTGCAGGCGTTTGTAATTATGATGCACAACAAATGGCCGAGGCTGAGAAAACTTTGAAATTGGTCTCAAACCAGATTCCATTCAGTATGGTGAATCGCGGGATTGAGGAAGAAACCGTTCCTTATTGCATCGAAAATAACAAATCTATTTTGGCTTACAGTCCTTTGGAAAGAGGTTTGCTTACGGGAAAAATTACTTCAGATTATAAATTCCAAGACGGCGACCACAGAGCTGGCCATCCTCATTTCCAACCAGACTTTATCAAAAAAACAAACGAACTTCTCGACAAAATAAAACCGATTGCTGACCAACACAATGCAACGCTTGGGCAATTGGTTCTTCGCTGGATGATTGAAAGACCCGGAATTACAATTGCTTTGGCTGGTGCCAGAAATGCTGAACAAGCCGTTCAAAATGCAAAAGCGATGGACATCAATCTTTCATCAGAAGAAATTAAAACGATTGATGATTTGGTAAACGCTTTTTAACAATGGAAAAAAGAAACAACACTTATCAATTAGATTTAAAGGAACTTAAACTAAAAGATGGTTCTGAAGGCACCAAAAATTTAAGCCTTGAGTTTGATAACCACGATGACATTTTCAGTATCATTGAAGTCATTAAATCAAAGAAAATTTTTGATAACGAAAATACGGCAAGCGAATTTGCGATAGGTTTGAAGTTATTCACAGAAGTAATGTTGAAGAACAAACAACATCCTTTATTCGAAGATTTAAGGCCAGCAATTTCAGAATTTATAAAAAAATTAAAAAGTCAATAATAGGCTTCGACTCCGCTCAGCCTGACAATTATAAGAAGTCTTTGAGTTGTCACACTGAGCATTTCGACTTCGCTCAATATAAACTGTGTCGAAGTGTTTTACAAAAGAATTATTAATCACAGAATAGAAATTAAATAAAATGGAATATAGATTTTTAGGTGGTTCAGGACTTAAAGTTCCGGTTCTCAGTTTCGGAACGGCGACTTTCGGTGGCGAAGGCGATTTCTTCAAAGCGTGGGGAAATACGCAAGTGGACGAAGCCAAAAAACTCGTCAATATTTGTATGGATGCCGGCGTCAATTTCTTTGATACGGCGGATATTTATTCCAGCGGAAAATCGGAGGAAGTTCTTGGGAAAGCAATTGAAGATTTTTCTCGGGACCAATTAATTTTATCCACGAAATCAACTTTCACGTTTGGTGAAGGTCAAAATAACCAAGGTTCTTCCCGACTCCACATTTTGAAACAAATCGAAGGAAGTCTGAAACGCCTCGGCACAGATTACATCGACGTTTATCATATGCACGGCTTCGACGGAAACACACCGATTGAAGAAACTTTGAAAGTCTTGGACGAATTGGTAACCAGTGGAAAAGTCCGTTACATCGCTTGTTCCAATTTTTCTGGCTGGCATCTAATGAAGTCTATCGGGATTTCGGAAAAATATGGCTGGAGCAAATATATCGCGCATCAGGTTTATTATTCTTTGGCAAACCGCGACTACGAATGGGAATTGATGCCTTTGGCATTAGACCAAAACGTTGGTTCGATTATTTGGTAGCCATTAGCTTCAGGCCGATTGAGCGGGAAACACGGACGAAATAAACCAATTCCGCAAGACGGAAGAATTGCCCAAGGCGGAAGTCCTGTTCCTGAAGCCGTTGTGCAGGAAGAGATTTTTTACAAAACACTACCAAAATTGCAAACCTTCACGGAAGGAATGGTAAAATCTATGGAAAAATCTGCAATTCCTGAGAGTTTGCTGACGCCATTCGGATATTTGATTCCGATTGCAGAATTTGTGATTGGATTGGTTTTATTAATTGGCTATCAAACAAAATATACGATTTATGCTGGCTTGGCATTGATGGGACTTTTGGTTTTGGGAAGTGCTTCGGTGGAAAATTGGAGCGCGATTGAAGCGCAACTCATACATTCAATTTATTTGGGTGGTTTGCTTTGGTATTGGGAAAAATATCGACCAGCCTCAACTCATAAATCATCAAAAATTAAATTATGAAATTAATAAAAATAATAACTTTTCTGATTTTATCCATCAATTTATCCGCTCAGGAAAATCGGCCGGTTTTGGATATTATGTTGACGAATTATGAATATCCGTACAAAGTCGATTTCCTAAATTTGAAAAGTCAAAATCAGGATTTGAAAATGGCTTATATGGACATCAAACCAAATAAAGCCAACGGAAAGATTGTGGTTCTGCTTCACGGGAAAAACTTCAATGGAGCATATTGGAAAACAACAATTGAAGCTTTGACTAAAGAAGGATTTCGAATAATTGTTCCAGACCAAATCGGTTTCGGAAAATCATCGAAACCAACTGATTATCAATTCACTTTTCAGCAGTTGGCTCAGAATACGAAAGCTATTTTGGATGAATTGAAAATTGATAAAATCTATTTGCTTGGACATTCGATGGGCGGAATGGTGGCGACAAGATTTTCATTAATGTACCCAGAAACAGTCGAGAAATTAATCCTTGAAAACCCGATCGGACTGGAAGATTGGAAACTGGTTGCGCCATACACTTCTATCGATAAAAATTACGAAACTGAAATGAAAGCCGATTACGAATCCACAAAAAAATATCAAAATGGATTCTATTACGACAACAAATGGAAACCGGAATATGACGAGTGGGTTTACCTTTTGACAGGTTGGACAAAAGCGCCAGATTATCCAAAAGTTGCTTTGGTAAACGCAAAAACTTCGGATATGATTTTCACACAGCCAGTCGTTTATGAATTTCAAAATTTGAATGTTCCAACTTTATTGATTATCGGAACGCGAGACAGAACGGCGATTGGAAAAGCCAATGTAAAAGACCCAAAAATAGCTGAAACGATGGGACGATACGACTTATTGGGAAAAGCTACTCAACAAAAAATAAAAGGTTCGAAATTGGTAGAAATAGAAAATGTGGGACATCTTCCGCACATCGAAGTTTTTGACCAATTCATCAAACCAGTTAAAGAATTTTTAAAACCTTAGAATAAGAGTTTGAACACTAAGCTCACAAAGAATTATAAAAAACAATGCAAATTTTAAGGTTCACAAATCAAAGATTCATCGATTCTTTTAAAATCAATAAAAATATTGAGATAAAGGGCTTCGCTTATATAAGTTTTACGGCTTTGTGAACTTAAAGCATTGAATTGAATAAAAAATTTTGTGGACTTTGTGTTCAGAAAAGAATTAATTAAATTATTAATAATGAAAAAAGTAAATATTAAAAATACCGACTTAGAAATCGCGCCTATCAACTTTGGAGGAAATGTTTTTGGATGGACTTTGGACGAGAAAGAATCTTTCAACATCTTAAACAAATTTGAAGAAGGTGGATTTAATTTCATTGATACAGCTGATACATATTCTTGGTGGGTGAACGGAAAAGGCGGACAATCCGAGGAAATCATCGGAAAATGGATGAAGGAGAAAAAGAACCGACAAGATATTGTTCTCGCCACAAAAGTTGGTTCAGAAACTAAAGAACACGGCTTCGACATCAGCAAAAAACACATCCTGAAATCTGTGGATGAATCTCTGAAACGTCTTGCGACAGACCACATCGATTTGTATTACACGCATTTCGACGATAAAGTAACACCCGTTGAAGAAACACTTTCTACTTACGACGAAATCATAAAAGCTGGAAAAGTAAGATACATCGCCGCATCGAATATTTCGCCAGAAAGATTGATTGAATCTTTTGAAGTGGCCGAGAAAAATAATTTGCCTAAATATGTTGCACTTCAACCTCATTATAATTTAGTGGAAAGAGAAAAATTCGAGGCGGAATATGCGTCATTAGTGGAAAAATACGAATTGAGTGCTTTCCCATATTGGTCTTTGGCGGCAGGATTTTTAACCGGAAAATACAGAACTGAAGAAGATTTTAAAAAGACAACTCGAGGCGCTGGCATCAAGAAATATTTTGATGACAAAGGAAAAGCAGTTTTGAGTGCACTTGACAAAGTTTCAGAAAAACATCAATCTCAACCTGCAACTGTGGCGTTGGCTTGGTTGTTGGCAAATCCATTAATCACAGCGCCAATCGTAAGTGCGACGAGCGAAAGACAATTGCAAACGATTTTTGATGCACCAAAATTGAGTTTAGATTCTGAAGATTTGGAAATCCTTAATCAAGCTTCGAAATAAGCGATGTCAGAAGTTCAATCACAACTGAGCAAAGGTCAGGTTCTGGGAATGGCCGTCGTTGCGGGAATTAGCGTTTCAAATATTTATTTTGCCCAGCCAATTCTCCATCAAATTGCTGAAAGTTTTCGTGTTCCTGAAAGTAAAATGGGAATTATGGTCGGGCTCGGACAAGTTGGTTATGGCGCAGGATTATTAACACTTGTTCCACTTGGCGACAAAGTTGACAGAAAAAAATTGATTCTGACTTTACTGGGAACATTATTTTTTGTCTTGATGGCGATTGGGCTGGTTTCCAATTACTATTTCATCTTTTTATTCAGTTTATTGTTAGGATTGACTGCGGTCGCAGCTCAGGTTATTTTGCCAATGGCGGCGGAATTATCTGGCAACGAAAAAGGAAAAAATGTCGGAATTATTTTCACCGGAATTCTTGTCGGAATCTTGATGGCGAGGGTTTTCAGCGGTTATATTTCGGAATGGAGCAGTTGGAAAATGGTGTATTATCTTTCAGCTGGATTCACGGTTTTCTCTTTGGCTTTTGTCTATTTCAAATTGCCGAGTGTAAAACCGACGTTCAAAGAATCTTATTTTAAATTGATTTCATCGTCATTTTATCAATTAAAACGATTTCCACAATTGCGGTTTATGGCTTTGCTTGGCGGAATTGCATTTGCGGTGTTTTGTTCATTCTGGACAACACTGACATTTTTATTAGTTGAAAAACCTTACAATTACAGTTCAGATACGATAGGACTTTTCGGAATGTTGGGAATTGCCGGTGCTTTGGTGGCACCATTGATTGGAAAAGCGTCTGACAAAGGCGATTCCAGATACACACAACTGATTGCAAGTGTAATTTTGTTAGCTGGTTCGGTGGTGATTTTCCTGTTTCCGAGTTATCTAATTTCAATTATTCTCGCCGTGATTTTCATTGATGTTGGCGTTCAGTCCATCCAAGTCACGAATGTTGCATTGATTTATCGATTAGACGAAAAAGCTAATAGCAGAATCAACACAATTTATATGACTTCCTATTTTGTTGGTGGTGCTTTGGGGACTTTCATCGGGCTAAAATGTTGGGAACTTGGCGGTTGGCATTATGTTGGAATTCAGCTCGTGGTATTCAGTTTAGTTGTACTTTTAATGAATCTAATGAACGTCATTAATCAGAAGAAAATTAATCAAACAAAATCTTAAATATGAAACTCGCACTCACATTATTCGCTGTGTTCATCGGAATGCATCTCACATTAGCCCAAAAATTAAAATCCGTCGCTTACCAAGACGGAGCACAAAAACTGAACGGATTAGTCACTTCAAATTCAGGTAAAAAACTTCCCGGTGTTTTGATTCTTCCAGCTTGGAAAGGAATCGACGATGAAGCTAAAAATTCTGCGATAGAATTGGAAAAGCAAGGTTACATCGCTTTCATCGCTGATATTTATGGTGAAGGAAATATCCCAACCGACAATGCTTCGGCTTCAAAAATCGCAGGAACTTACAAGCAAGATTACAAAGCGTATCAAAAAAGAATTGCTCTGGCTTTGGAAGAACTGAAAAAGCAAGGTGCGAATCCAGATAAAATTGCAGTTATCGGTTATTGTTTCGGTGGAACGGGTGCATTGGAAACGGCGAGAGCGCAAATGCCAGTTGTTGGCGTCATCTCCATTCACGGTGGTTTGGCGAAAGGCAATGACAGACTGAATGTTCCCATCAAAACTAAAGTTCTCGTGGAACATCCAGCCGACGACGAAAGCGTAAAACCGGAAGATATGACCAATCTGATTGCGGAATTGAAAGCCGGAAAAACAGATTTTCAAATCATCACTTACGCCAATTCCAAACATACTTTCACAAGCCCAGAATCTCCAGATTATAATGAATTAATGGCAAAACGCGCGTGGAATCACACGTTGACGTTCCTTAAAGAAATATTGAAGTAGAAGTTAGACTTTAGATATTAGAAGTTAGAAATGCTATTTCGTCCCTGGATAAATAATATGGTTTCTATCAAACCAAACTAAATAAAAGATTCCTTTATATAAAAAACCACAAGCTCTGGCCTTTTGATGGTAATGCAAATCAAATTGATAAAGTGTAGGAAGTTCGTCATCGAGAATATCATCAGGCTTATAGGATAAAGCCTTTTTAAAATCTTTGCGATTAATTGAAATATTATCCTCGTCAAAATTTATTGGGTGAAATCTATAATATTTGTTAGTTCTTAATTCGTTATAAGTAAATTGGGAATTAATTTTAAGTGCAGTCAAAAATCCTAAATAGTCCTCTATTTTTAAGGTGTTACAATCGTAACATAAATTTGATGAGTTTAAAGATAAATAATCAAAAGCAAAAATAGGTTTCATTTCCCTTATGTCATAGAAAGATAATCCTTTTTCGCCAATCTTGTACTTATCTATTTTGATTTTATCTAATTGCTCTTGTGGATTAGCAATTTTAAATTTCCCTTTACTCGATTTCTTAGACATTGCAAGATTAAAGTTGAGAATAGAAATTTAGCATAGAATTTTTTGAGATTATATTTGTACATCTTTCGTGAGGCGCACAATTTCCTCTGGCATCAATCCAAGGCTTTTCGCTATGAGAAAGCATTTCCAATTCAAAAGAAGTTAAAGAACCATAATTATCAAGAACTGAATAAATAAATTCTACTTTTTCATCATCTAAATTATTCTTCTTGACTATAGCTTCGATTTCTTTATCAACAGTTTCTTCTTCGTCATTAATAACTTTTAAATTATTAAAACCAAAATCTTTTAACTTTTGATAAAGCTCAGGAATTACAGGTCCGTGAACCCAAGCTTGGAAGTCTTCTTCTAAGATGGATTCTTCAAAATTCACCAAATGCCAAGCTTCTACATAATATAATAATTTTTGTAGTTTTTTATGTGACACGGTATCGCCTTTTTGATTGACGTAATTAGTGATTATATGACTTAAGTCCCAAGAATTCATTCAACAAAGTTACACAAAAAAAATACAACATTAAATATTTTAAAACTATTTAACATTGCGACAGCATTCGAAAAGTCTTCACTTCACGTTTCGCGCTTCGCTTAAAGACAGCCATTACAGCTGTCTTTTTTTTATTTTTTGATAAGCAACGAAACAATATCCTGAACCACTTTCTGAGAAATAAAATTCATAAAATCAATCCTTTCCAAATGCGGAAGAAAAAGTTTTGAGGTTGTTTCATTATTTCCAATTCTAATCGTGTAATAAACCGTTCCAACATCTTTCCCGTCCTCGCCTTTTCCAGGACCGGCAACACCTGTGGTGGAAACAGCAATATCGGTTTTGAATAATCCCTGACAACCTTTCGCCATTTCGGAAGCAACTTCTTCACTTACAACAGTGAATCCTTCAATCGTTTTAGGATTAACTTTTAAAATATCAATTTTCTTTTCGGTGGCGTAACTCACAATTCCGCCGATGAAATATTTCGAACTTCCTGTTATTGATGTAATTAATCGTGATAATTCTCCGCCTGTACAACTTTCCGAAACCGAGATGGTCAGCTTTCTGTCATTCAACAATTCTCCAAGGATTTTTTCGATTTTATCTTCGTGTGTGGCAATGATATTTTCGCCAATGATTGGAATTAATTTTTGGATTTCAGTTTCCAATTCTGCATTCAGTAATTCTTTTGAGTTTCCGGAAGCTGTTAATCTTAACTTAACTCTTGTTCCGACTGGCAAATAAGACAAACTAATGTGTTTTGGCAACGCCAATTCCCATTCTTCAATCGTGTCAGACAAAATACTTTCGGGAATATTGACCACAGAAACAATTCTGGAAACGATGTGTTCCAACTCCAGTTTCTTCTTTAAAAAAGGAATAATCTGGTCTTTCAAAAACGGTTTCACTTCGAACGGAACGCCTGGCAAACTGAAACAATACGTTCCGTTTTGCTCCACCATCATACAAGGTGCAGTCCCAAAATGATTCATAAAAACCTTCGCTTTTGACAACACAACAGCCTGTTCTTTATTATGTTCCAGAATCCAAAGGCGGTCTCTTTTTTCGAGATAAGCACGAAGATGTTCATAAACATCATCAGAAAAAATCAACTCATCCTGAAAGAAATTAGCATAAGCTTTCTTAGTAATATCATCTTTCGTAGGACCTAATCCGCCAGTTGTAAAAACCACATCAGCCATTTCAAATGCTTTTCCCAAAGTCGAAACAATCGCACTTTCATCATCGGGAATTGTGAAGATGGAAGTCACTTTTACACCGATTTCCTTAAGTTGTGTGGCTATGAAATTGGAATTGGTATCCACGGTGTTTCCAGAGAGAATCTCGTCTCCGATGGTAATCAGAACAGCTGTTTTCATAAGAACAAATTTCGGGAATAATTCAATTCTAAAATTAGGATTTTAAATAAAATTCCAAACATTTTTATATTTATCTTTGATTAAAATTGGGAAATGAAATCATCTTTCTGGAAAAACTACAGCAACATCATCCTGCTTCTCATCGGGATTTTCATCGGAAGTCTCGTGGGAATTTTCGCGCCGGATTTTGTCGTTTACCTAAAACCAATCGGTGACATTTTCCTGAATTTACTTTTCGTTACGGTCATTCCGCTCGTGTTTTTTGCGATTGTCTCCGCCATTTCAGGCATCGAACAACAAAATCAATTGGGGAAAATCATCGGAGCAATGGTTTTGACTTTCCTCAGTTTCATCTTGATTTCCGCCACTTTTTGCATCGTGATGGTTTATCTTTTCCCAACAGAAACACCGACTAACATTCAGGAAACCATTACAGAAAGCCTTCAAAACAACGCCAATATCAACGACCAAATCGTAGGGTTCTTCACAGTCAGCGAGTTTTACGACCTATTCTCAAGACAAAATATGCTTGCACTTTTGGTCTTTTCTTTTTTAGTCGGAATTTCCATCAGAAAATCTGGCGAAATGGGAAAGGCATTTCAGAACTTCATCCTCTCCGGAAACGAAGTGATGAAACAGCTTTTGCTATTAATAATGAAAGTCGCACCCGTCGGATTAGGCGCTTATTTTGCGTATCAAGTAGGCACGATTGGGCCTCAACTTTTCGGATTCTACGCCAAGCCTTTGGGACTTTATTACATTGCCGGAACCATTTATTTCATAGTGTTTTTCAGTCTTTATGCCTTCGTTTGGAAAGGTGGAAAAGGCGTGAAAGCATTTTGGAAAGAAAGCCTTTTGCCGACTGCAACCGCCATCAGCACGTGTAGCAGTCTGGCGACGATGCCCGTCGCCATCGAGTCTGCTAAAAGAATGGGCGTTCCTGCATCCATCGCCAACGTCGTGATTCCGATTGGCACTACGATTCACAAAAACGGTTCTTCAATTTCATCGATTATCAAAATTTATGTCGCTTTTCAATTACTTGGCTGGAATTTCTTCGAACCAATGAATCTCATAATGGCTCTCGGCATCACCGTTTTCGTCAGCGCAGTCGCTGGCGGAATTCCAAATGGCGGTTACATCGGAGAAATGCTGATGATTTCGGTTTATAAAATTCCGCCCGATGTCGTTCCAGCGGTCATTATCATCGGAACTTTGGTGGACCCGTTGGCGACGGTTCTGAATTCCGTCGGGAATATTCTCGCGAGTATGATTGTGTCAAAATTTGTGAAAGTAGAAACGGTTTGAATTTTTTAGGAGCTAATCCCGCTATCCACTATATCTTTTTTGCTTTAGGACGTTTGGTCTTTGAAAGGAGATTAGTACAAAAAGCAAAAAAGGATGCCGTTCCTATCGGGGCTATGTCACGATTTTGCCTTCTATTCACTTCTTTTCACAGGCTCCACATTCTCCAATTCTTCCGCCGTGAAAAGTCTGTAATGAACCTTGAATGTCTTTCCCAAAGGCGTTTCCAATGAAAATCCGCCCGGTCCCCAACCTTCGAGAACATCCAAAGTAAAGTGTGCATATTTCCAATATTCGAAGAGGTCACGGTCTATCCAGAACTCGAAGCCGTTGATGGTTCCAATCATAGCGTCATTCATCCTTGGAAAATAGCCACCTTTCTCGAAACATTGTGGTTGCGTGCCTTCGCAACAGCCACCAGCTTGGTAGAACATCAGTTCGCCGTGTTTTTTTTCGAGTTCCCAGATGACCTCCATCGCCTCGTCGGTGACGGATAGTCTTGAGATTTTATCTTTAGTTTCCATCTTTTTTATTTTGAAATTAATGAATAATAATGTTATTGACAGGTCGCTCCTACGGAGCTTAACTTGTCTCATTGATATTTTTCCTATTAACAGTTTGCTCCTACGGAGCTTTGTGAATTCTTCCGAATCAATTGAACATTTGTATTTTAGAATTTACAAATAGTTTCCGTATCATTATTATTTTAAAGTTAAACAAAAACCCGACAAAAAATTCTGTCGGGTTCAGAGTATTGATAAGTTTTAAACTTAATTATAAAACAATAAGATTAGAAGAACCCTAATTTATTCTTATTGTAAGAAATCAACATATTTTTGGTTTGACGGTAATGGTCGAGCATCATTTTGTGATTTTCTCTACCAATTCCTGACTGTTTGTAACCTCCGAAAGGAGCACCAGCAGGATAAGCGTGGTATTGATTGACCCAAACTCTACCCGCTTCCACGTGTCTTGGGATATTGTATAATTGATGCGCATCACGCGTCCAAACGCCTGCTCCTAAACCATAAATCGTATCATTCGCAATTTCCAAAGCTTCCGCCTCATCTTTGAAAGTCGTAAAAGCCACAACTGGTCCGAAAATCTCCTCTTGGAAAATTCTCATTCTGTTGTTCCCTTTGAAGATGGTTGGTTTGATGTAATAACCTTCTTCCAAACCTTCAACAGTATTCACGTCGCCACCAGTAAGCACTTCCGCACCTTCTTCTTTACCGAGTTTCAAATAACCGACAATCTTATCTTTCTGGATTTTCGAAGCCTGCGCTCCCATCATTACTGTTTTATCCAATGGATTTCCGATTTTGATAGCCTCGGTTCTTTCAATCACTTTTGCGATGAATGCGTCTGCGATATCTTCCTGAACCAACAATCTCGAAGGAGCGGTACAAATTTCACCTTGATTAAGGGCGAACATCACCGCACCTTCAATGGCTTTATCCAAGAATTCATCGTCTGCATCCATCACGGAATTGAAGAAAATGTTAGGTGATTTTCCTCCTAACTCTAAAGTCACCGGAATGATATTTTCTGTCGCATACTGCATTACCATTCGTCCAGTCACTGTAGAACCTGTGAATGCTGCCTTGTTGACTTTTGGATTCGTAACCAACGCTCTTCCTAGTTCTGCTCCGAAACCATTGACGATATTTACCACTCCTGCTGGAAGTAGGTCGCCAATCAATTCCATTAAAACCATAATAGAAACTGGCGTACTTTCTGCGGGTTTCAACACCACGCAATTTCCTGCGGCCAAAGCTGGAGCGAGTTTCCAAACCGCCATTAGGATTGGGAAGTTCCAAGGAATAATTTGTGCAATCACACCAAGTGGCTCGTGAACAATCAACGAAACGGTGTCTTTGTCCAACTCGTTGTGTGAACCTTCTTCTGCTCTGATGACGGAAGCAAAATATCTGAAATGGTCAATCGCCAAAGGAATATCGGCAGCCAGAGTTTCTCTTACGGCTTTACCATTGTCAATTGTTTCAACTGTTGCAATATATTCCAAATTCTCTTCAATTCTGTCAGCGATTTTATTTAGAATGATACTTCGCTCTGTTGCAGAGGTAAGTTTCCAAGTTTTGAAAGCCTCTGATGCAGCGTTAACGGCATTCTCTAAATCCTCCTTGTTGGAATGAACGGCTTGTGTGAAAACCTGTCCGTTGATTGGAGAAATCACATCGAAATATTTTCCGCCTGCTGACGGCACAAATTTCCCGCCGATGTAATTATCATATTTTGATTTGAATTCTGGCCAAGCCAAAGTGGTTGAATTTTGTGTTTGTTCTGCTGTTGTACTCATAATAATATTTGGTTTTATTAATACTGAATTAATATTTGATTAATGCTAAATTAATTACTAATACAACAAGAACTATAGCACAATCCTCCAAATAAACAGTAAAATCCTACTTTTATAATACTTTATAAGTACTTAACAAAAATTAAGATGCTAAGTCATAAATAAATCTTATATTTGAAAAACAGGATGTTACAAATCTTGAAATTATGAATCCAAATCATTTTCAACTTAACAAACCAAGCCTGACGCACGAAAACAAATTGAATACGTTGGTAGAAAATCAAACCAAGTTCAGTTTAAATAATTGTGAACTCAGTGTCTATGAAACGCACAAAACGGCCTACGATGTGAAACTGCATTTTGAGCATTTGGCGTTCACGGGAATGTTGCGAGGAAAGAAATGGATGAAGCTTCAGGACAAAAGCAATTACTTCGAATATCTTCCTGGAGAAAGTGTTTTGGTTGCGCCTGGCGAAACAATGGTGATTGATTTTCCGGAAGCTGATGTTGAGCCAGCACAATGTGTTTCTTTGACTTTGAGTCCTGAATTTGTGAAAGAATCTTTAGAAAACTTAAATTTCACTTCCACAAAAATCGATGATTCTTCGCAATGGAATATTTCGTTTGACGAGTTTTATTTGCTTAATAACAAAGCTATTGCATCAGCGACGAACAATATTATGAGAATTGCGATGGACGATAATTCGCACAAAGACGTGATTGCAGATTTTGCTTTGAAAGAATTATTAATAAGATTGATGCAAACTCAAGCGAGAAATCTGGTAGAAAAAAACACTATGAAAACTCAATCGAGAATTGGTTTTGTAGCAGATTTTATCAAGAAGAATCTTCATCAAAAATTGTCGATAGATGCGATTGCGAAAATGGCTTATGTCAGCAAATCGAATTTCTTCAAGATGTTCAAACAGGAATTGGGACTTTCTCCGAATGAGTTTATCATTAAAGAAAGAATTAAGAAAGCTAAAGAATTGTTGATTTCACAGAGTTCTGTAAGTGAAGTGGCTTTTAGCACTGGATTTTCGGATACGAATTATTTCATTCGAGTTTTCAAACAAGTGGAAGGCGTAACGCCAAAAATATTTCAGAACAAAAAAATAATTTGAATTAAGTTAGTAGTTAGTTATAGATTTTCAAAAGAAGCCGAGCAAATAATCATTTGCTCGGCTTCGATTTTAGAAATATTCTGAATTTAATAATTTGTGATTTCAGGTCGCTCCTAAGGAGCTTTGATTCTACTATATCTTTTTTTCTATTAACAGACCGCACATACGGCGCTTTTATTTCTGATAACAGTAATATCTTGCACCCTTTAGCACTAGGCTTTCTTTTTCAATTCTCGTTAATCCAAATCCTTTGTAATGTTGGTTAACCGAAAAGTCTAGTTGTTTGCGATGTAGTTTTTCGTAGGTCTCAAAATCGATTGGCAATCTGTTTTTCAATTCTTCAAAAAGATTCCATTTTTCAACGACGGATTTCCATTCTGGCGAAACTTTACCAACGAAAACTTTGGATTTGGAACCGCTTCCGTAAGCTAAGAAACCGATTTCTTTTTCTGCCAAATCCTCATTTTCATTGAACGAAGTTTGCAGAGCTGACAGCAACGCCATAAAGATTGAAGCTGTGTACATATTTCCAATCTCGGAAGAAGCGCGTTGAGATTTTTCTATTTTTTCATTAATGAAATTGATGTAATCTTCGGATTTTGCAATAGCTTTTTGTTTCTCTGCATCAGAAAAATCCAGATGATTTTCTAAACTATAAATTTCGGTGAAGACTCTTTTTCCGTGGAAAGCGTAAGGCAAATGGAAAATCAAATAACGCCAATTCTCATAAGGTCTTACGGTGAAAGTCTGTTCTTTGTAATGTTCATAGGCTTCACGGATTCTATCCTGATAACAAACATTTGAATATTGTCCGTCGAAAACAGGCTCGTCTGTGAACACTTCAATTTTGTCTGGAAAATTTTCCGGAGCGGTTGGAAAATCTTCCTTGGAAAAATGACGTCTCGGTTTGAAGAAATCGAAAACACTTTCCGTGGCAACTCCCCAATTGTTATCAATCTCGATTAATTTTGGATTGGCGGAAACCAGTAATGCTACTGCGCCACCGCCTTGCGTATATTCGCCTGACGAAGCCAATTCGTATTTCGCGTAATCGCTGGCAATGACGACTGCTTTCTTGGTTGGATTTGCTCTTACGAAATCCAAAGCGTTATGCAAAGCGTCCACAGCTCCAATGCAAGCGAAGGTCATATCAACAACGTCACAATGTTTGAAAACTCTTTCACCGAATTCTTCGGTTAAGAATTCTTCTACCATTTGGACTGCATAGGTCGCCGTTGGTTTTGCAGCGTCTAAGGCACTTTCGGTTCCGAGGTAAACTCTGGATATTTCTTTTGGATTGATGTTATAATTTTGAATTAACTTCAGTAAAGCTTCTGCTGCGAAGGTCGCTGTATCTTCGTGAACATCTGGCAAAGCCATTTTGTGCAGACCCAGACCTTTTTCCAATTTTGCTGGTTCGATTCCTCTTTTCTCAGCAAGGTCTTTGATTTCTAAATATAAAGAAGGCACATAAAAACTGGCCGCATCCACTCCGAATTTCGTCATCTCATAAAAATTTAAGACACGAATTTAGAGATTTTTCGGCGGATTTTGGGTGTGTTTTGGGGAGAATATTTGGGAATTAATTGAAATATTTTATATTTTAAAAGATGCCAATTTTTATTTGGAAGTGATTATTTTTCTATATTCTTCATTAATTGCTGAACTATCAATTTCGTCTGCTTTCTTAAAATAAGCTTTCGCATTCTTCATATCTTTCAAGTAAAAATAAGATGTTGATAATAATGAATATAGCTTCGCATTTTTAGGATCGATTTTCAATCCTGTTTCCAAATCTTTGATAGAACTCTTCAGAAATTCTTTGTTATTATCCTTTAAAAAAATCTGAGAATATGCAATTGCTGACGAACTATAAAAATCTGAATTTTGTGGATTATATTTTCTAGCCAAATCAAAGTATTTTAAAGCATTTTCAGGATTTCCCTGAATAGCTACCAAATTACCAAAACCCCAATAAATCTCATACATTTCCTTATTTATCAACCAAGCTTGATTGAAGCGTTTCATCGAAGTATTATAATCATTTTTGTAAAAATAATCCCATCCAGATTTTACAAGACTCTTCGCTGCATCTTTTCTATTATCAAATTTCTTGTCCATCTCTGCAAGAAACTCCTTGTCACTTTCAAGTTGTTCTTTACATTTTTTCGCATTTCCATACATTGGTAAAACATTGATACCTTGTGGACAATCTTGCGATTTGCAGTTAAAGAAAAAGATGATAAAACTTAATACTAAAATTTTGGTTTTCATTAGTTTTTATTAATGATAACAAATTTAAAAACATTTACTATAAGTAAAAACAAAAAACCTCACTAACATCATTAGTGAGGCTTTCTTCATATCAAAATCAAATATGCATCACTGCATTATTATGCAAAACTTTCATCGTGCTGAGATAAATCCAAGCCAATATTCTCTGAGTCCTCAGCAACTCTTAGCGGAATAATCATATCTGTTACTTTATATAAAATCAATGAGCCTAAAAATGTAAATGCCGAAACCAAGACCAGAGCCATCATATGGTGTGCAAACACTTCGAAACCGCCGTGAAGAAGACTTGCATTCTCTCCTTGTGCCAGAATCGCGGTTAGAATCATCCCCATAATGCCACCAACGCCGTGACAAGCGAAAACATCCAAAGTGTCGTCCACTTTTTTCAAACGCTTCCAGTTGCACATCAAATTAGAAATGATAGCTGAAATAAATCCAATGAAGATAGCGTGCGGAATCGTCACAAAACCTGCAGCAGGTGTAATCGCAACCAATCCAACAACCGCACCAATACAAGCTCCCAAAGCAGATACTTTGCGCCCATTCACCCTATCAAAGAAAATCCAAGATAACATTGCTGTAGCAGAAGCAACCGTCGTAGTTCCAAACGCCATTGCCGCTGTTGCATTGGCAGCCAAAGCTGAACCTGCGTTGAAACCAAACCATCCAAACCAAAGCATTCCTGTTCCTAAGATAACAAATGGAATATTCGAAGGTTCGTGATGCGGTTTTTTTCTTTTTCCAATCATCATTGCACCAGCCAAAGCAGCAAACCCTGCGCTCATGTGAACGACTGTTCCTCCAGCAAAATCTTTGACTCCAAAATATTTATTCAACAATCCCTCTGGATGCCAAACCATATGACAAAGTGGTGTGTAGATGAATAAACTAAATAAAACCATAAACACCAAGTACGAAATAAATCGAACACGTTCTGCAAAAGATCCAGTAATCAAAGCTGGTGTAATAACCGCAAATTTCATCTGAAACATCGCAAACAAAACGAATGGAACCGTAGAAGCCAATTGGCTGTGAGGCAAAACGCCGACATTGTTGAAAAACGAATATGTGGTTGGATTTCCTATCAATCCGTAATGTTCACCATTAATTGTAATCCCAATAGATTCCCCAAAAGACAAACTGAAACCGACAACTACCCACAAAATACTGATCACGCCCAATGCGATGAAACTCTGCAACATTGTAGAAATCATATTCTTTTTCCCCACCATTCCACCGTAAAAAAAGGAAAGTCCTGGTGTCATCAACAAAACCAAACCGGAAGATGCCAAAATCCAAGCGACATCCGAACCTACGATATCTTCCTCGCCCAAGAACGTTCCTGGCTTTGGTAGCGATGTTTGCTCTGGCCAGAATAAAGCCGTGATTGAAACAAGACTGATGATGATAAAAGAAATAATCCAACGCTTCTCGATTTTCATTTTAATGATTTTAATTTTTGACCCTGCAAATATATGGGGTTAATTTTAAAAATCATATATTTTAGAAACGAAACCCTTGTAATTTTTATAAATAATAAATTAATCTTTTAAAATTATTCAAATAATAATGAGGCATTAGTTTTGCAATAGATTAAAAAAATCAAGCTATGAGATCAGATATTCCAAAACCAGACAGCCAGACCAACAAAGGGCCGATGATTGCGATCATTGTAATTGTGGCATTATTCCTTTTAGGTTATTTCGGTTATATGATGTTCCTCCCGAAACAGATTGAACAAATGAACAAAACCGAAAACATAGAACCAGTAGAACAAACAGTAAAAGACTCCATATAGAGTCTTTTTTTATTTTAAAGGTGATAAATGTCTTAGTGGATATGTTTCTCGGCGTGATAAGAACTCCTAACCAAAGGCGAACTTTCCACGTGACGGAAACCTAAGTTTCTTGCAAAATCGCCATACTCGTCAAACTGTTCCGGTGTGATAAAATTCTTCACAGGAAGGTGTTTTTTGGTTGGCTGAAGATATTGACCCATAGTAATTACATCCACATTTGCATTTCTAATATCTTCAATGGTTTGGAAAACCTCGTCTCTGGTTTCCCCAAGACCTAACATTACGCCGGTTTTTGTACGATTCTGTCCAGCTTCTTTCAAATATCTAAGAACTTCCAAACTTCTTTCGTATTTTGCTTGGATTCTCACTTCTCTCGTCAAGCGTTTTACAGTTTCCATATTGTGAGAGATCACTTCGGGAGCCACTTCTACCATTCTATCAAGGTGTTTTGTAATACCTTGAAAATCTGGAATCAAAGTTTCCATCGTCGTTCCCGGAGAAATTCTACGAACGGCATTCACCGTTTCGCCCCAAAGAATCGAGCCCATATCTTTCAAATCATCGCGGTCAACCGAAGTCAAAACTGCGTGTTTGATTTTCATTAATTTGATTGAACGTGCTACTTTTTCTGGTTCATCCCAGTTCACGTCCAAAGGTTTTCCGGTTTTCACACCACAAAATCCACAACTTCTGGTACAGATGTTTCCGAGGATCATAAAAGTTGCCGTTCCTTCGCCCCAACATTCGCCCATATTTGGACAACTTCCACTTTGGCAAATGGTGTTCAGCTTATATTTATCCACCAAATGTCTCAGTTCGCGGTAATTTTTACCAGTAGGCAATTTTACGCGGATCCATTTTGGTTTTTGAATGACTGTATCTTGTTGAATTAAATCCTCCATTTTGATCTTAAATTTAAAAATCGGTTTCGTCTTCTTTTAACAATTCGGCCAAGATTTTTTTGGCACGCATTATTCTCACTTTTGTATTAGCTACAGAAAGATTGAGTTCTTCTGCAATTTCTTTGATGCTTTTTTCCTCGAAAAACCTGAGTCGAATGATGTCTTGATTTTTCGCATCCATCGTTTCTATGATTTGAATGATCTTTTGCTGATCTTCTTCAGAAATCAATAATTCTTCCGGTGATCTTGCAAATTCGTTTTTCAAATCCTGCAAGTTGGCGTTTGGATCTTCATTTTCTCGGCTTTTCTTTCTCCAGAAATCGATGATTGTATTCTGAGCAATCGTCAGAATCCAAGTCTTGAACTGAAAGCTGGGATCGAAAAGATCTAACTTATTCAGCACCTTCGAAAATACCGAAACGGTGATCTCATCTGCATCATTCTCGTCCTTCACTTTGTTCATCACAAAAGAAAAGACATCCACCCAAAAAGAATTAATGAGTTGTGTCTGAGCCTTTTGATCTTTGTCTCGGGCTTTTAGGATGAGTGTGAGTAACTGATCTTCTTTCATTTTTTCGACGAACAAAGATAAGGCATATAAATTAAAAGATGAGACAATTAAAAGATTGAAAAATTCTATAAAGTTTGTTTAAAAATAATCGAACCACATAGGCACATAGAAAAGAAAAATATTTGCAGTGAAAAAGATAAAATAGAGTTACGGCTCTCACTATTTGATCTTAATCCTTTATAAAAAACTATGTTACTATGTGGTTAATAAAACTTTAGAAATGTAAATTAAAATCGTCTAATTCCACATCATTTTAGATTTAATTTAAATAACAAATATCAAGATTAAATTGTCGTTAAAAAGATTAATTTTACGGGCTTGATTTTTGCAAGTGAAAAATTATTAATTGACTAATATTCAGAAAATTAAACAAAACCGAATTACAACTCGCGTTCTGTCTGAAAATGAAACAACTATGAACAAACAAATCAAATTTTATAAATACCAAGGAACCGGAAATGATTTCGTAATGATAGACAACCGCGACCTCGAATTCCCAAAAAGCACAGAACTCATCGAAAAACTCTGCGACCGACGTTTCGGAATTGGCGGAGACGGCTTGATTCTTCTTGAAAATGATGAAAATTCTGACTTCAAAATGATGTATTTCAATTCCGATGGAAACGAAAGTACAATGTGCGGAAACGGCGGAAGATGCATTGTTGCGTTTGCACATTTCCTCGATATCTTTGAAGACCAAACGACTTTTGACGCCATCGATGGACTTCATAAAGCGGAAATCAAAAATGGAATTGTGAAGCTTAAAATGATTGATGTTCCTGACATTCATAATGACGGAGAAGATTTTGTGATGAACACCGGCTCGCCACATTATGTGAAATATGTGGAAATGTTAAATAATTATAATGTTTTCAAAAACGGTAACGAAATCCGCAATTCTCCGACTTACAAAGCAGAAGGAATCAATGTGAACTTCGTGGAAGCCTTGTCTGATAAAGAGATTTTCGTGAGAACTTACGAGCGTGGCGTGGAGGATGAAACTTACAGTTGCGGAACAGGCGTTACGGCTTCGGCTTTAACTTTTATGGATAAAAACAATCAAACTTCCGTTGCAGTCAAGGTTTTGGGTGGAAAATTGAAAGTTTATGCAGAGAAAAATGGAGCGGGATTTAGTGACATTTGGCTGGAAGGACCAGCAAGTCAGGTTTTTAGCGGAACAATTTCTATTTAATAAAAATAATAGAATACAATTAAAAGATTTTTAAAATTCTGAATCTCTTTTACTTTTTTAAACTATGAAAAAAATAATTCTAATAATTTTTGTTGTCGCCATCGTAATTCTGGGATTTTTCGGGATTAGATTTTACAATAAATATGCTGGGAACAATGTGGAAAATGACGGATTTATTTTGATTCCGCACAATGCAAAACCTCAGCAGATTTTTGACTCGATTGCGCCTCTCATCAAAAATAAAGATTACTTCACCAGTGTTGCAGAAGATAAAAACCTCGCTGAAAATTACAAAGCTGGACGCTACGAATTGAAATCCGGAATGAACAACCGCGAAATCGTGAATATGATCCTCGCAGGAAATCAAACTCCGAATTCATTCAGAATCAAAGATTTTGATGATGTTTATCAAATGATTGGGCGAGTTTCTAAAAAGACGGAAATCGACTCTGCGAAATTTGCGAATGAATTGGATAAAATCGCCATTAATAAAGGTTATAAAAACGCAGAAGATCTCAAGAAATATTTCTTTAATAATACTTATGATTTCTTCTGGACTGTGACGCCGAAAGAATTTTTTGAGAAATTCGACAATGAATACAAAGCCTTTTGGACTGCGGAAAAAATTGAAAAAGAAAAGCAATCAGGACTTTCGAGAGAACAAATCTATGCTTTGGCATCCATCGTTTACAAAGAATCTGGCGGAAAACCTGATGAGCAGAGAACAATTGCCGGATTATATTTGAATCGTTATAAAAAAGGAATGAAATTGCAAAGTGACCCAACGGTGATCTACGCGGTGAACAAAGCTAATAATTTCACTCAAAAAATAAAGCGTGTTTATTACAGACATTTGAAAGAACCTTCGCCATATAACACATACGCCAATGTTGGAATTCCGCCGGGACCAATTTGTATTGTGGACAAGAATTCTTTGAATGCAGTTCTGGATGCGGAAAACAACAATTACATTTTTATGTGCGCTGATCCTGAGAGATTTGGTTATCATAAATTTACGCACAGCGATGTAGAGCACGCGAAAAATGCGAAAGCTTATCAAGATTGGCTGAATAAGAAAGATATAAAATAGGTTGCTGATGGCTATTAGCTTTTTGCAATTGGCTTTAGTAAAATATTGAAAATAAATATTTAATAAGAGCAATGGCTCAAAAATAAAAGGAATGAAACGAACGGAAATTGTAAGTGTATTTCAAAAGAGAGCGTTTGGGCTTGCCCTAACCATAGGCGCAGCGAGCTTTGTGATGGCTCAGCAAAAAGTGAACATCTCTGGAAATGTAAAAGATGGAAATGGCGGAATCGGCTATTCATCTGTCACTTTTAAGAATATTCAAAATGCGCAATTTAGCGACGCGGTTTTGGCAGATGTAGATGGGAATTACAAATTGGATTTGGTTCCTGGAAACTATGATGTTACCATCGAGGCTGTAGATTATAAAAAATTCACCAAAACAGTTGCGATTACGAAAGCTGGAGCGATTGCGCCATTCGTGATTGTGTCTGACGGCAAAGCAAACCTGAATAATACAACGGACATTCAGGGTGTTGTAATAACTGCGGCAACTACAAAACCTTACAAAGTAGAACTTGATAAAAAAACTTATGACCCTTCTCAGGATTTGGTGAGTAAAGGTGGAAGTTTGCAGGATGTTTTGCAAAATGTACCTTCTGTTTCTGTGGATACGGACGGAACAGTTTCTATGAGAGGAAGCTCCAATGTGAGATTTTTGATCAATGGAAAACCTTCTGCCCTTCTTGGAATTGATGATGGTGCAAATGCGTTGCAAAGTATTCCGGCAGATCAAATTGAAAAGATTGAAGTGATTACGAATCCTTCTTCAAAATTTGAAGCAAGCGGAACAGCTGGTATTTTGAATATCATCCTTAAGAAAAACAAAAAAACAGGTTTCAACGGAAGTGTAATCGGAACGCTTGGCTATCTTCCTCAAACCAACCTTAATACAAGTCTTAGCTGGAGAAAAGGAAATTTTTCTTGGTTTCTAAATGGCGGTGGCGGATACAGAGAATCTAAAAATACTAACCGAAACACCAATATCTACAACGACGTAACCATAGTTGGGAACGAATTAGAATCTCGTCAAAATTCTGAAATCACAAACAAAAACAGCAACTACAATGCGACAGCTGGGATTGTTTATGACATCAATGATAAAACTTCGGTAAATGCTTCCGGAACTGTAAGAACGTTTGAAAGCGACAATGTTGGAAATATCGATTATAATTTTTCTCTACTAAATGCACCGAGCACTTATACTTTGAGAAGAAACATTGGGACTAATAACAACTTGGCTTTCCAAGGAGATTTTGGTTTGGATCATAAGTTTGATGATAAAGGACAGAACTTATCATTATCATTAAGTTTACAGAGAAACCGTTCCAACAATGATACGAACATCCTGGAATACGAGAATTTCAATCCTGCAACTACTCTTGAAAACATTATCAATCAAAGAACTAAGAATCAAAACATCGTTGCGAAACTTGATTATGAATTGCCAATTGGTGAAATTTCAAAATTAGAAGCTGGTTACCGTTTGGATTCCAATGATAATAGCTATGACAACAATGTTTTGGAAGGCACATCTGCAAATCCAAATTTGGCATTGTTACCTTTTTATACTTACGATGCTAATTATAAGGAGCTATTCAATGCTTTCTACTTACAATTTAAAAGTAAAATTGGAAAAATAGGTTATCAAGTAGGACTTAGAAATGAACTTTCCAATGTAACAATTGATTATCAAAATCTTTTAACTCCTGGATCTGTAGGTTATACAGAGCCAATTGTAAACGATAAGAAAACCTACAACAATCTTTTCCCAAGTATCTTCTTGAGCTATGAGTTTGCTAAGGATAATCAATTATTGGTGAATTACTCCAGAAGAATTGACAGACCAAGAGGATTTTTCTTGATTCCAAATCCAAGCTACAGCGATAATCAGAATATCTTTGATGGAAACATCGATCTGAATCCTGCTTATGTTGACTCTTTCGAAGTTGGATACAGCATTTCTAAGAAAAAATTTACAATCAATCCGACTTTATATTATAAGCGTAAAACAGATGACACCAAAATGTTGGTTTATAATAAAGCTATTGAGTACGAATTCTTAGA
>RCUH01000838.1_pt1 | contig 26925 bp, 26 predicted proteins | sample 2166191 | NCBI WGS metagenome assembly RCUH01 (sample SAMN09932848, study PRJNA488358) | compost metagenome | feature: garden; material: soil; isolation source: compost soil in an enriched community after 214 h of incubation | place: Germany: Experimental Botanical Garden Goettingen | collected...
GAATTGGGTATGTACAACCTATCGGTGAAAAAGCTATCCCCGGACAGGTGGTGGACACCAACTCTACAGCGCCCAATTGTGGCCATCGGCGACGCTTCGGTTTTCGTAGGCGACTGGACGCAATGGATACAGTTCGATCCGGCGCGGTTCGGTATCACCCATATTTCCGATAAAGAAGCCAAACCACTCTATATACAGCATCATGCGCTCAATCGTTTTGAGGAGCGCAGCTATAGTCCCAAAGGCTATGTACAGATTTATCTTGCCAAAACCTTTATTTATGGTACACCGGAGGTAATCGTCTATCGTGGACAGGTACTCATCTGCTGTTATTGTGCACGGCACAAGGTTGGCTATTTTCTGGTGAGCTATCATGGTGATAAATGGGTGATACGTACCTTTCTTTTTCTGACGAATGAAGGTACTCCCGAAGGTACAAAGCTCAAGGAGCTCGTCGGCTTGGAAAAAGAAGACGCTAAATATCTGATGATAGACCGAGTCACCGCATTTTTGGATTATGATATTGAGCATGATCAACGACTCCGTATGCTATTTGAAACTGCCGGCTGCGGTTCCCTTTTCGGGTATATCAAACTTTTTGCGCGTCCGGAAGACAATGTGAAAAATAGCGCAGCAATCGCTAATTATCTTTTTGGTAAAGCAGACTATTTCGACGAGTTTATACAGATTTGATAAGAAGAAAGCTATACTGGTTTTTGGGATCCCGAATCGTTCATTTATAACTCATGTTCATGTATCATGAACATTTAATTTTAGTGAACAGAGAATACAAAAACTTTCCTACTGCTTCAAGTGAATGGAAATACCGCCAAGGTTATCAATAGACATATCAATAAGAACAAGTCGAATTTACATTTGACCTGAAGTACTCGCTGTTGATAGGCGTATTGGTTTTGCTATTAGTGAAGAACTTTAGTGTTTCAATAAGCATCAAAACTATGGCAAGCAGGTTGTCGCTAAACTGTGGCGACAACCTCAAACCTGCGGATGATGGACCGCTTTGTATAGTAAGAAGTAGCCGATGTGAAATAGTTTTATTTGGATAAAAAAATAAAAAAAAATATTATTTTATAACTTTGATTATTAGGTCAATAGACCTGTTTGGGCGAATGGGACAAATGAACCATCCTTATCCCACGGTGATATAAGAATAAAAGTATATTTAATTTTTTAACCAATTATGGATTCAGAGATCAAAAAATTGAAAACACAAGTTCGTGCACTGATTATAGTATGTCTGGTTCTCTTTTCGGGGATGACAGTGACATTGTTTACAGTGTTAAACACAAAAAAAGGTGGTGCGGTACTCGATGTGGAAAGGATAAATATCAGGGAGGCCGACGGAACGATAAAATTGGTGCTGAGTAATAAGACGCGACAACATCCCGGAAGAATGTTGGGGAAGGATGCTGATCCTAGGGAAAGGGAGGCTGGACTAATTTTCTTTAACAGCGATGGTGATGAATGTGGCGGATTGGTGTATGATAACGATAAAGAGCATGCTGGCATGGTCTATTCCATCGATAAGTATCAAGATGACCAGATCATGCAGTTACAATATATGGAGGACACAAAGACCAATAAAAGGAAGTACGGACTTCAACTATGGAGTTATGCGAAGGAAGACGCATTTGCGCAACGCCAAGATAGGTATAAAGAGTTAACCAATTCGGCATCAAAACAGTTGCGTGATTCAGCAGTGTCTATTCTCCGGAATGAGGGTCTTCTTGCAACTGACCGTATGTTTCTAGGTAAGAATTATAAGGATGAAGTAGGTCTATTTATACATGATAGTCAGGGCAGACCGAGAATCCGGATTATGGTCGATAAGGATAACCAGACTGTTTTGGAGACCATAGATACACTAGGAAATATAAAGAATAATAAAATCAGTCAAATTGAGTAGTCAACTTTACGCTAGCTTACTGAAGCTTTACGCTGAATTTAATCGAGAGGGGATCTCATCACCTCTGTGTATACAACATTTTGTATGAAACAAATTGTTGAGGAAAATTTGAGGGAATATGTCATTGTATTTCTTGATTGGCAATGTCTCAGACTAAAAATTTCAATAATATAAGGATTGGAATCCACACCATCTTATACATCATATTGTCTTATTAAGGTGCTCTATGAATGTCTTTTGCGCCAAAGCATGGGTAGAGTCGTATCGGGGATAATCGTAGTTATGATAGCTCAATTAGAATTAAGTAGAAAGAATAGGTGGTTTTAGTAGAAGAGCCTGTAAATAGATTCCCAAAAATCCTTCTTAGATGCTTAGAAATCGCTTTTGATAGAAAAATCAAAATCAATCTTATTAACAAAATTATTAGAAGACCTATTAGAAAAACTAGTAGAAAAGAACAATAAGGATTTAAAACAGCAATCCAATCATACCTGTCCTTTCAACAGCTTATACAACGAAGCGTTGACAAACTGAATGACCTTAAATTCCATTTTATCAATATACCAGTGAAATATACACTAAAACACTTCTTGGTAATAATATAGCTATCAGGATGGATCGGAAAGGAAGGGCGCAGGATAATATTTTTTGTTGAACGATTATGGCGGACAGTTAAATATGAAAAGCGTATTGTGGAGCAAGAACAGCAAGGCAATAGCCGTGCAGGCTATGGAGATTTCATAGTATCAGGCCTTTCTAAGTATTTGTCAGATGCATTAGGTAAAGGTTTTTCAGAAGCCAATTTGCGGAACATGAGGCAGTTCTACCAAGTGTTCCCTGAATTTGATCAATTCTCTACGCAGCGCGTAGCGAATCTTAGCTGGACAAATATCCGTTTGATTATGAGGATCGATGACCCCAGTGAACGGGACTATTATATCAAGGAGGCTACAGGGCAAAATTGGACATCCCGTGTATTGGAACGGAATATCAAGAGCGGTTACTATCGTCGCTTACTTTCTACCCAACAAGCTCAAGCACTTTCTGATCTGGAGAAATATAATCCAGCCGATTTTATTAAAGACCCTTATATTGCCGAATTTTTGGATGTGCCCGAAGATTTGACTGGAAAAGAGTCTATTTTAGAAAAGGCATTGATCAACAATTTGCAAAAGTTTCTACTTGAATTGGGAAAAGGATTTTCCTTTGTCGAGCGTCAGATGCGCATCAGTACGGAAACTTCCCATTTTTATGTGGATTTAGTTTTCTACAACTATCTGCTCAAGTGCTTTGTGGTAATTGATCTGAAGACAACCAAGCTCAGCCATGGTGATATTGGCCAGATGGATATGTACGTTCGTATGTTTGATGTACTGAAGCGTGGAGAAGACGATAATCCGACTATTGGCATTATACTTTGTGCCGAGAAGGATGAAACTATCGTAAAATATTCCGTTTTAAAAGAGAATAAGCAGCTGTTTGCTTCGAAGTACAAAACGGTATTGCCTAGCGAAGAGGAATTGGCAGAAATGATTGCAATGCGCAATCGCAAATTGATTGAAACAACAGGGGATAATGACTAAAAAAACGAACATAAAAACTTTTATAATTCCGGTAGCCTTGAATACTTATTTTAAGAACTGTGATCTAGTGACTTTGGTTCGCGAAGGTAATGACTGGAAAGTATCCGAGTCGATCAATTCGTACAAATAAGCAGGTCGTTTAAAATAAAAATATATGTTGGAGAGCCATATCGGAAGATATGGCTTTTTTAATGTCAAAATAGCATGATATTAATCAGACTCTTTATCTAACCTTTGCTTATACAGTAGGTTTTACTTTGGTCCTCTCGATACATAATACTTGATAAGGTATCTTGATTTTTTTGTAATAAAAAATAAATATTTGGTGATAATCGCTAAATATTTATTATTATTACATTAAATATAAAACTTATCAATTATGAAAAAAATGGACAACATCGTTTTTAAAGGATTATTGGTAGTCGCCTGGATCATATTTGTTGGATTGTCTATTGAAGCAGGAGCCATTATTGTTAATTTCGTTTTCAGTATTTTCAAACCGGAACTGGTTGGAAGACTCTATCAAAAACTTGATCTGTCGGCTATGTACAGGCAGAGCCAAGTGTCTTTTTACACAATCTATTCTTTTATCATTATCATTGCAGTATTGAAAGCACATTTATTTTATCTGGTGGTCGAAATGATGCACAAATTGGATCTGAATAAACCCTTCAATAATTTAGTTTCCAAACAGATTACAAAGATCAGTTATTTAACATTTTCAATTGGACTGTTGAGTTATGTTGCACAAGAAGCCGTGGGTAGAATTCTAAGGAAAGGCTACGAAGTCGGAAGCTTAAATCAATTCTGGACCGATAGTCAAGCATTTATTTTAATGGCTGCGGTTATCTATGTGATATCTGTTATTTTTAGCAGAGGAATTGAATTACAAAACGAAAACGATTTAACCGTATAAGATGCCGATAATTGTAAATTTAGATGTCATGATGGCTAAGAGAAAAATGTCATTGAACGAACTATCAGAGAAAGTTGATCTTTCACTTTCAAATCTTTCAATATTAAAAACTGGAAAAGCCAAAGCGATAAGGTTTAGCACATTGGAAGCAATTTGTAAAGTATTAGAATGCCAGCCGGGAGACATCTTGGAATTTGTAGAGGGTTGAGGAATGAAAGAGGGATTCTAAAAAGAAGACTTCCTAAAGTAGTTAATCATCAAATAACAAAAGCGATCTGATTGAAGGAAGGTACGATTAGTAAACAATTAATTCAAAAGGGTCTGATGTTAATCAGACCCTTTATCATAGCGTTTATCTGTACAGTAATTTTTATGTTTCCTATCGTTTCCTCTTTTTTGTTTCGTCATCCAATGTGTTTTGAATACTATTGGATTTTCACTGCACTACGCCAATTTTTATGTTGATCCTTTCTCTCGAAAGGTAACTAATAGCTGCTTTGTATAGTAAGAACAGAAGCCGATGTGAAATAGTTTTATTCGAGTAAATTATTTTTGATAACTTGAATTAACATGAGCTTATCTAAAGATTTAAACAAGAAAACAACTTTTTTTCTTGCCTTATGATAAGCGCTTGAAGGTTATTAATCTATAATTTTATTTTAGTCAACAATGGTGTTAGAGCAAGTAGCATTATGAACCAAAAATTACACGTGAAATTAAGCTTATTATGAGAAAAATTAGCGTCTTAAACTGGGTATCGATTGATGGTTTTATCGCCGGTACACATGGCGAAACAGATTGGTTTCCCTGGGATAGCGAGATAGAGGATTTTTATGAACAGCGACAGGATAAAGCCGATACCATTATTTATGGCAGAGAAACCTATGAAGTAATGTCACAATACTGGTCTGATAAGACTTTGACTGCAGCTGACCGGCCATCGTTTATTAATTTCATGAATAATACGCCAAAGATTGTTTTTTCAAAATCGCTTGCCGAGGCCGACTGGAACAATACGAAAATTGTTAGGGAAGTCAATAAACAAGATATCGAACAATTGAAGTGCGGGCCGGGGAATAATATTCTTATTTACGGAAGCGGTACTATTGTTTCTCAACTCGCAAAGCTGGATTTAATAGATGAATACGCATTAATGCTATATCCTATTGTTCTAGGTTCGGGAAAGCCATTATTTCCCAATATATCAGATCGGATCAAGTTCGATTTAATCCGTACTGAAAGTTATTCTTGTGGAAGCAATTTGCATATTTACCGTCCTCATAATTGATATCTAATGAACTTTATTGCGAATTAATGCTGGTGTTGCATTTTAATGACTGTCGGAAATTCTTCACCTCCCCATTCCCGCCATTCACCGAGTTTTCCTGTCCGTTAGTCTAAAGCCGATAGGCTAGGGGCATATTGTGTCGTAGTTTTGAGTCAACAAATAAGAACTAAAAACTAACAATATAAAATAAAGACATTATGAAAACTCTAGTAAAAACATTCACAGCAGCAGCTTTAATCGCAGTATCAACATTTGCAATGGCAACTGAAGGACCCGGTTCAAAAACAGCAAAAGCAAACGTTAACCTTTCTACAGCAGACTTTGCTCTTAATCATTATGTTGCGGTAACAACTGAAGGCGAGTCGGCAGGAGTAGAGCAATTATTTGCTGAAGATTTCAACCAAAAGATCCAGGCTTCTAATGCGCAAAGCCATAGTCGTAGCGCGTTGATCAAATCTTTGAAAAAACAAAAAGGTGAAAAGCTAAACTGTACAGTAAGTAGCGACATCATCGAGGAGTCCGCAGATTATATGGTAGCCAAAGTAACTCTAAAATTTGAAGACTTTACCAAGACAGATCTTGTTACTTTGGTACGTGAAGGTAATGTGTGGAAAGTGTCCAAATCGATCAATTCGTATAAATAGTATCTTATCACTGGTGGTTTGCCAGTCATAAAAAGACAAACCACTAGTGAATCATATGTTTATTTAAGGCCACGTCGCGAGATGTGGCTTTTCCGTTTTTGGGACAACAAAGCAGAAACTTTTCGGTTGTTTCGCTCTACCGATAACATACTCCCAATATGCTTTCACCGACCCACCCATGAAAGCTAGGTTTGTGTAAATATTAAAAACACAACATTATGGCAAATCAATTTCTTCTTAAAAAGACAATGGCTGCAATGCGCAATTTGTGCGCATGTGAAATTACGGCATTGCAAGACGGAACTTATCAAGGAGTTCAATTATTAGGGTATTATCAGGTAGGAGATACACCTGAACCTATCGTGTATCATTATTTTGAATCGGATACGACTACAGAGAACGGAGGGAGTATTGTCGCTTTACCTCAGGGACGGTTGATACATCAATTTAAAAATGCAATGCTTGATGTACGCTATTTTGGAGCCAAAGGCGACGGGCTGCAAGATGATACCCAATATATCCAGAACGCCATAGATACCCAAAAGGATATTTATTTTCCCAATACAGGAAATTCTTATATGATCAAAGCGCATAATAGCAGGAGAGGTCCGATCGAAGCGGGATATCTTACGAATGCGCTGTTGGATGAAGGAGGGATTGGTGTTCAATCTAATCAAACCCTGTTATTTGAGCCTGGGGCATCTTTAAAGGCCATCCCAACAAATCACAATGCTTATCATGTTATTAAGATTGTAAACAAGACCAATGTGACTGTTCTGAATGCAACTATTTACGGTGAAAGGAACGAACATTTTTACAGGGTTGAGGGAAAAACAGATACTGATCCCTTGATTCAGAAAAATACGGCTTATGCAGTTGATACTTATCTGGTGGACAAATCTAATCGTTTTCTAAGAATAACGCAGGGTGGAACATCGCCAAATACTGATATTGTATATCCCGTCGGAACAACCGTAGGCAGCACGATTGTCTGGGGTGATATTAAATTTGTGATTGTAGGTGTGTATGGTGAAAATGGTTATGGCGTAGCCATTTTAGGAAGCTCTAATGTATTGCTCAAAGACTGTCGGGCGCAGGATTTCTGGGGAGACGGATTTAATATACAAGTTTATCAGGGAAATAATTATGATGTTAGTCTAGAAGGGTGCCATGCCTATAATAATAGGAGACAAGGACTCTCTATTGAAGGTCTTGTTCGTGGGCGTGTTTCTAATAGTATTTTTGAAAAAACAAACGGAACTGCACCACAGTCCGGTATCGATATAGAACCCTGGAGCGCATCTAATCATTGTCGAGATATTCTCGTTGAAAATTGTCTATTCAAAGATTGTAGTGGAGCTGGTTTTATTGTAGATGGGTTTGGTCCAGGAGGAGTAAAAGATATTACTTTTCGCAATTGCGTCAGTGAGGCAAATTATGTAGGATTTAATATTGAACGGCAAGCCGAGAACGTCACCATCGATAATATTGTTTTTAGAAATATCACCATGTGGGAAGGCAATATTCGAGGAGCGGCCAATCTTCAACTGCGGAACAGTAACCTGGAAGACTTCTATATGCGTACATCAGAAGATATTTATACCGATGATCTTTACACAACTAGGAGGATCACAGTAAACCACTGTCACCTCAAAAACTCTACTGTTGAGGTTGGAGTGAATACAGATAACTTTATTTTTACTAACAATACTGTGTTGGCATCTGCCACCGATCGCGACGCGACTTTGATCTTGAGAGGTGGAAGTTCTGTTATTTCGAAAAATACAGTGGTAGAGCTCACTAAGCCTTTCGTTTTGACTACCAATCAGAATCCGCCCAAAAGTACGAGTATCCTAAACAATGATTTTATTAATCTTGCAAGCACCTGTTTAGATATACAGTCTTATAACTTCGTTAGCGGAAACAAGTTTCTGTACAACACAGCTCCAGTCAATAGTCTTAATCTTATTTCCATTCGATTGGGAGGCAGTCGAAACAATCTTTCTTTTAATGAACTGCAGCTGAATACACGTGATGGGGTGCCAGATACGCGCAGTATCAATTTGATTGAAATGATCGGCTATAATGATATATATAATAGTTATAATACCATCGCCCATAATCATATCTCGTCGCCATATCTATCCCAAGGGACAGGAGTCGTACAACTTAGTGTCATTCCTTTTCAGGCCTATATGGAGGTAAACGGCCTGGGAAGTAGATTGAGAAATATTTATAAGGATCATAAAGGATACGTACAGGTTCGGAGTTTGGGTACCATTCCCACTGGGATACAGGAGGGAGATATTGTATGTGTCAATAGCGAAAACCGTACTTTATATGAGGTAATAACTCCCCCTGTGATCAACTTTACGAATTGGACAGTCACTACTCCAGCAGTTGTGCGAAGGGTGATTTTTAGCGATATGCTGCCTTAATCCATTGAATTTAAAAAGTGAGATTGTTTATAAAGCCACGTCGTGAGATGTGGCTTTTTCTGTTTTGGGACAACAAAGCGGAGACTTTTCGGTTGTTTCGTTCTACCGATAACATAGCTTCAGTTTTCCTCATTTAGGCACCCACTGAAGCCTAAGTTTGTGTAAGAATTTAAAACAACAACATTATGGCAAATCAATTTCTTATTAAAAACACCATGGCAGATATGCGTGCTTTATCTGCAGCTGAAATTACAGCATTAACTAATGGTACTTATTCTGGTGTACAGCTTTTAGGCTACTACCAAGCAGGGGATACCCCCACTCCAATTGAATACTATCTTTCCACTACAACAGACGCTGACAATGGTGGGAATGTGATCCTAGTAGGAGGCAAGGTACTTGAGCATAAGTTTGTTGGAAATGTAAACATTCGATACTTCGGCGCAAAAGGCGATTTTATTCAAGATGATACTCAAGTAATACAAAATGCGTTGACCTATTCTAATAGAGATGCGGTCTCATCAGTTTACTTTCCAACGGGACATTATCTTATCACCGATACTTTAATTCCTCCAAGTGATTGTATGTTATATGGTGACGGGAATAGATCACATCTCGAATTTCGGCACGAGGGAGCATTAATATCTAAGACTGTAAAATGGATGTTTAGATTATATAACCACAAGAATATTTCATTCCAAAACTTGCAGTTGGATGGGGGAGCTACGACTAACAGACTCCCTGTATCAATAAATAATCCTATAAGCAAATGGAATGTTGATGGTGCTGAGTTTTTGATCTATTTTAATCCTATCCATGACGGAGCAGTAGATAATATCAGCATTACCAATTGCTGTATCAAACGCTCTTGGAGTTCGGGTATCCAGAGTTATGGAAGATCCGCAGAATGCTATCCACATCCGTTGACAACCAATATCCGTATTACAGACTGTTATTTCACTGAGACCGGTCATCACGGTGTCGGATTTAATGAGGTCGTTAATTCGACTGTATCCAACAATAATTTCGTCAATGTAGGTCGATGCATGCCGGAGCCAACAAATATGTATGGCAGCGGCTTGGCAGTCGATTGTTCTGGCGGATGTCAGGATATCGTTGTATCCAATAATACAGTAGATGGGGCGGCTGGTGGATTTAAATGTGAAAGTCATGTCGTTCCTGTAAGTGCTAGTTTTCCTGACGGAATCAACTATTCACGACGTATTATCTTCTCTAACAATACCATTAAAAATCTCTATTTGGATTCCGTCATGGGCACCTCCAACTTTTTTATTATTTTCTATGGAATTAGATTGGCTGGAGATAGTTGTATAGCAACCAACAATACCATTGTAAAACCGCAGGGACATGGTGTTCTGATCTCCAATAATGGTTCCAACTGTACCGTATCTGACAACAAGATTATTGAATCACAACGCAGCGGTATTGAAGTAGGTTCCAGTGAGGGGTTTAATACGATTTCAGACAATCGGATTATCAAACCTGTATTACAGGGAATCACAGTAAATGGCAGCAATACTATTGTCAAAGGCAACATGGTTACTAATGCTGGCAATACGGGTATCAGATTGCTTAAAGGTGATAACTGCCAATTTATTGGCAATACTGTAGTCGATTCGGTTGGGGATGGTATCAGTGTGATACCTACTGGTACCTTTACTTGCGATCATGTTGATGTTGTTGATAATATCTGTTATGATTCTCGTACGGGTAATGATCGGACCCAGATTACAGGAATTAGCGCTAACGCTGGTTCGGTGACCAATGTTAAATCTGTAAACAATAGATGCTTTAATAATATTAATACCCAGGTGTCCGTTGCTAATAGTGCCAGACGGAATCAGGAGATTGGCTCGAATGCCTGGCAGACACAGACAAGCAATGGCCTTGCTAGTGTGGCCGGAGAATGGCAGGTAGGGGATGTGCTAAAAAATGTCAATGCAGTCGTGCAGCATACCGATCCCCAGCTAAAGTACACCTACGGCTGGTATAACAATACTCCAGACGGACGCAATTTTATACCTTTTGGTTTTTTAGGCGAGTATACGGGGTCAGGTAGTCCTGAAGGTGTTGTTACGGCCAGACAAGGATCAAGGTATAATGAAATCAACGAGTCAGGAGTCTCATCCATTTGGATTAAAAGAACTGGCGGAGGAAGCATTGGCTGGATCAATGTTTTTCAAAACGCTGCTGTTGCTAATAAAGGGCTGGTATCTCAATCTTCTGGTGTGGCCAACAGTGCGCTACCCAATGCCACGGATCTAGCTTCGGCAATCGCATTGGTCAATGATCTAAAATTAATCTTAAATAGCAAGTTGCAGGCCGATCGTAATAGTGGGCAACAGGTAAGTTAAATAGTATATAATTTATATTGTAGAGCCACGTCGAGAGATGTGGCTTTTTACGTCAAAAGGGCCTGATTCTTCATCAGACCCTTTCTCTTAGCGTTTACTTGTACAGTAATTTTTGTGTTTCTTATCGTTTCCTCTTTTTTGTTTCGTCATCCAATGTTTTTAAAGACAATTGGACTTTCACTGTACGACGCCAATTTTTATGTTGAACCTTTCTTTCGAAAGGAAGCTTGTTGCCGTTTTGTATAGTAAGAACAACAGTCGATTTGAAATAGTTTTATTGGAGTAAATTATTTTTGATAAATTGTAGTAACTGAACTGAAATTTTTGATAAATAATTGAATAGTCATTGTAATTAGATGTGAATCTTATTCTGAGTACAGTTTTTTGAACGAGCAAAGGAAACTATTTGCTAAATTTAGTCTGGTTTCCGCCCCCATAAAAAAGGTTGTTTTCTCAATTGCTGTTCATACTGTTCTTTGTTTATAAACGGCCATAGATGGTGATCTCCTGTATTTTTAAATTCATCATGCTGTTCTTTTCGTTCATTTAGTTTCACCACATAATGTTGTCCCAAGGTCAGCGCTGTAAATAACAAGTCTTTAAATGATAGCCGAAATAGTGGATTTGTATGATCAAAGTAAGGCCATTCGTATTCAAAATCTGAGTATAGAAATAAAATGTATCTACTAATATCGTCTAGCACTTCATCGGAAAGCTTGTAGTTATCGGTCAGTGTATGGTTTTCTAGGTCGCTGTAAAGGCACCAGCATAGTTCAAGCATTGGCCTTATAATAGGATCATCAGATTTTGCCTCTTTTGAACGATAATATTGTTCAGGCAGCCAGCCGAATGATATATCCTCAGTAATTGATTCTTCAAATTCGTCATTACTAATAAGTCCGACTACTAAGTGGCGTAAATGGTAAGCAAGCTTTTTTCTGCGTTCTAAGTCAACCATAATAACATGTTTTACGAAATTGAATATAGTTTTTAAAGCTACTTTCTCCTACCAGGGGAGTATTTACGAGTGTAAAAATAATGAAAAATTACTCTTGCTTTTTGTTCAGCAGTAAAAAATGCTTTCATTTGACTTCCACCTTCCCATTCCTGCCATTTACCGAGTTTTTCTGTCCGTTAGTCTAAAGCATGTATGCTAGGGGCGGATTGTGTTGTAGTTTTGAGTCAACAAATAAGAACAGATAAACTAACACAATAAAATAAAGACATTATGAAAGCATTAGTAAAAACATTCGCAGCAGCAGCCTTAATAGCAGTATCCACTTTCGCAATGGCCGCTAATGGACCTGGTTCAAAATCAGCAAAAGCAAACGTTAACCTTTCAACGGCAGATTTTGCTCTTGAGCATTATGTTGCGGTAACAACCGAAGGAGAGTCAGCAGGCGTAGAGCAATTATTTGCCGAAGATTTCAACCAAAAGAACCAAGCTTCCAATGCAAAGACCAACAGCCGCTATCAAGTCGTTAAATATTTGAAAAAGCAAAAGGGGGAGAAATTGAACTGTGCAGTAAGCACCGAAATCCTTGAAGAGTCAGCAGACTATATGGTGGCTAAGGTGACCTTGAAATTTGAGAACTTCACCAAGACTGATCTTGTGACCTTGGTTCGCGAAGGTAATCTGTGGAAAGTATCCAAATCTATCAATTCATATAAATAGTATCCAATAATTAGTGGTCTGCCACAGCATTCGGAGGCAGACCACTAGTGAATCATATGTTTATTTAAAGCCACGTCGTGAGATGTGGCTTTTTTTATGCTTGAATATTTTATGTGGGAGTATTACTGTTTTTGCATAATCCCATATTGCTTGTTTTGATTATTCTCTATCCTTTGACCGGCATAGGTTTCAAAAATATGTTTTGTAGATGCTTTCAGTGAACGCATTGTTTGAATTGGGTGGTAACCAGGAGCTGTAAAAAATTCGATTTCGTTATCAATTTTTGAGTACCAAATATTACCCAAATCTTTTAATCCTAGTGTGTCCGGCCTAGTAATTTTACGAAAGTGCTCGAGTTTGTCTTGATCCAGCCCGATCACTCGATAGCGTTGAGTTTTATCTTGACAGTCCACTTGGATATATCTTTCCCCGTTCCAGCACATGCAATCCTCTGGAGTTAAATAATGCACTGTAAAAAAGATTGCGATAATCAGCGAAGCAATCCCGGAAAATCTTAGGGCATATTTATTTAGAATTAGCTTTTTAGATGATTGAACCAACACCTCCATATTTTCAGGTTCATTAGCTTCGTTACTTTCCTCTGTAGTGGCTATGTGATCGTTTTTATCATCAGCGATTCCCATAGTTTCCACTTGATCTTCTTCTAAAATAACATTATCATGAGTAGTAGCCTGAGGTTCACTCGATGCGGGCAAAACATTTTCTATATCTTCTTTAACCTCTGCATGCTCTTCTTCTTTAGGTACATCACTGAGTGGGGTTTGGTCTAAATTATCATAGTTAAAGCGAAATGGTCTAGGTTGATAATCTACAAGTATAGCAAATAGTTTAACAACTCGGTCCTCAGGATCTTGTGTGATGTTGAGTGCGAACTTTTGCAATGCTTTTAAATATCCTGTATTGTACTTGGTTATCGCTTCTTCCAGATTTTTTTCTCTTTTAAGTGGATCAAAGAATTTTTGAAAAACTTCGATGTCTTCGGGAGGTAGGCCCTCGGACAATCTGATTAAACAATAGTCTCTCAGTTTAGCAGGAGAGGGGTTGACCAATAGGTCATCAAGTTCCTGTCTAATTTTCTTCGCCTGATAAAGGGCGAAAACCTCTTCTTTAAATTTGGCAAATGTCGTTGGCATGGCATCAAAAATACGCTAATTCTACATCGGAATTTACGGAATCCCGTAAGATTATATACCATCAATACATCAGAATCGTCGGAATAATAAGAATCTCATCAGACCATTCGAACCTTTCGGAATGATTTGATAAAAAGGCTTTTAGCGGCTATAACTTTGTTTTCGAAATCAGATGATAGTCGATTAGTTTATGAGGCTAAGATACTAAACAGATTTCACAATGAGAAGATCTCGCGGTAGTCATTAGCCGGTTTGGGAAGCAGCTTCTGCCTCCCGCGATTGACACTCTTACTTCCCAAAAAATTCAGAAGGCCTTCTGAAAACATTTGTAGCAATCCTGTGCACGGAGCACGCGGACCTACCGAGTTTTTGAACTTTTTAATTTTTTGAGCGATGATTAGCTTTTTGTTATATCTATTATTTGGCATCGGTCAGCCATCAAATTCACAACCGAACACAGGTGCACAAACAGTGCAAACAGCAGACACACCACCGCCTGCAGATCCAGGAGACAATGGAGGTGATGGAGGCACAGTACGTCCTCCAAGATAGTAGTATTTTTCGTGATTAATAAAGGCAGCATTTAGCTGCCTTTTTATATATATAAAGAATTTGTTGCTTCATTGCCGTATTTTTAATATTTTCAATAAAAATTAGCCTATAATGAAGTATTTATATCTCTTATTAACAGGTTTTTTGTTTTCCTGCTACCAAAAGGAATCTAAGCAAAGTGTTAAAAAAACAAATGATTTTTATGAGCAGGCGCATCATTTTCTCGAGAATGGAAAACCAGATTCTTCATTTTTACTATTTGAAAAGGCTAAACAAATTTTTTTAGACAATAAGGATAGTATAGGTGTCGCAAAGTGCCTAGTTAATATGGCAATTACACAAAGAGAACACAGTGACCTGTTTGGAGCGCAGGAAACTTCTTTGGAAGCACTTGAATATCTAAACGAAAATAAGAAGTCTCACCGTATTTATCTTAGTACGAACTACAATAACCTTGCAATGTCGAGTCACAGCTTGCAAAATTATCCTCAAGCTATCTCTTTTTTTGAACTCGCAATTAAATTTTCAGACGACTCTCTAAATTCAAATATTTATCTCAATAACCTTGCATTGAGTTATGTCCAATTGAAAGATTATAACTCAGCGATTAAGATTTATGATCAGATTATTGAAAAAGTTAAGTATGAACCAAGGCAATATGCACGCGTGCTGTCAAATTTAGCAGTAGCTAAATGGAAAAAATCGCTAACCTATAAACCTGCCACAGAGCTTTTGCGAGCATTGAGCATAAGAGAAAATGCAAGAGACAAATGGGGATTAAACTCAAGTTATGCTTGGCTTGCGGATTATTATGACAAATATAAGCTAGACTCTTCTTTATTTTATGCCCGAAAACAATATAATATTGCGAGACAAATTAATAGTCAAGATGATGAGTTAAAGGCTCTTGGACGTCTTATCAAGGCAGTTCCTTCGGATTCAGTAGTATACTATTTTAATCAATACAAAGCACTTTCTGACAGCATCCAACTTGCCCGTGCCGCCGCCAAAAATCAATTTGCTCTGATCCGTTATGAAGTTGAGAAAAACAAGACCGAGAACCTGAGACTCGAAAAAGAAAATGCTGAAAAACAAAGCCGTCTTATCCGACAGCGTGTCATTACTGGTGCGAGTTTACTTCTCGTGATTTTACTTGCCGGTGGTGGTACCCTATGGTACAAGCGCCGCAAGCAACGGCTTGAACTCGAGGCAGAGAATAAGGTCAAAGAAACACAGCTCCATCTCTCCAAAAAAATCCATGATGTCGTTGCCAATGGTATCTATCGTGTCATGTCCGAGATTGAACATAACGAAGATGTGGATCGTGACGGTGTACTCGACAAATTGGAGAATATGTACCATCAGTCACGTGATATTTCGCATAATGTTGAACAGCAGACCGTCACCGAGATACCGTACAACGAGCAGCTGGCCTCCATGCTCAAATCCTTTGCTGCAGATCACCGTCGTGTCTTGATCGCCGGTAATGATGCAGAGCAATGGACCGACGTTGCCAAGCGCATTAAAGAAGAGGTAAAGCATGTGCTGCAGGAGCTTATGGTCAACATGAAGAAGCATAGCCAGGCCGAGCAGGTCGTGGTACGCTTTGAAAAATCAGATCAGCAACTCACCATATATTATAAAGATAACGGTGTCGGGATGCCAGCGGAAAAATCTCAGGGAAAAGGTCTGGCAAATACGGTTTCCCGTATTGAGAGCCTCGGTGGCAAAATTATCTTTGTCAGTGAACCGGGAAAAGGACTCGACATTACGACCACTATCCCACTAGTATAAAAAGACAATATTGTATGTTTAAAAAAGTACTCATTGCCGAAGACCACGAGATAGCCAACATTTCAGTGCAGAAAACCCTGCACGACCTGGGAATTCATGATACCAAATATGTGTATTATTGTGATCATGCCCTCACCTGGATCAAAAATGCCATCCGCGATGGCGAGCCTTATGATCTGCTGATTACTGATATCGAGTTTGAAGATGACGATAGCCCACAGGAAATCAAAGACGGCCTTTCCCTGATCAAAGCCGTTAAGATCGTACAACCCGATATCAAGGTTATTGTGCTGACCGCCAAAGACCGGTCTGCACTGATCAATGAGATGTTTCGAGACAATCAGATTGACGGACTTGTACGCAAAGCTCGTCGGGACGGTCAGCATCTGCGCGAGGCACTCCAGACAGTTTATCAGCACCGTACGTATCAGTCGCCCGATAGCAAGAAGTTTATACAGGAACAGAATTCGCACGAGTTTACCCAATTTGACCTTCATATCGTCAAATTGCTCTATGAAGGAATATCCCAAAAGGAGATGCCCGAATACCTACAGCAGCGTGATATTCGACCATCAAGCCTCAGTAGCATCGAGAAACGGCTCAACCTGATGAAAGATGTACTCGGCTTTACCAAAAATGAACAGCTGGTGGCCCATTGTAAGGAACTGGGCTTTATATAAAAATATTTTTACCCCCTTACGGTTTCCCGTAAAGGATCGTTATTGTATTGCATTAGGTTTGTATGGACGGATTTATAGCAGGAATTATATTTTTCGTTACATAAAAATATCCAATGCATTCAGGATATTTAGCGCTATATGTTAACTAATTTTATGAAAAGAGAAAGGCTATCGGAGGATAGCCTTTCTTTATTATTGGCATATCTCGTTCTTATAGCTGTTTTTTAGAAAAGGAGCTAAATTGCATTATTTTTTTTATCTTACAGGTAAATTTTTGATCAGCTCGCTTATCTAAATAATCAATTCGTATGAAAAAGTCTTCAAAGCTAATATCCATCTTCTCTCTCCTTGCGTTGTCATTTAGCTTGTTCATATTCAATTCCTGTTCCAAAGAAGACGTTGCTCCCAAAGAAGGGTTAATCGCGCAGGACCTTAAGAGTCTAACCTTAAATACTGGTTTTACAGATAATATCATTCCTATCAAAGCAGATAGATGGGCTGTTTCTTATGTCAAAGATGCACTTACAGGTGAGATCTTGAAAGATTCGATGGGCAATGCGCTCAAATTGGAAGGTGTGGGGACCGTTGAAATGGAAGCGGGATGGTTAACCTTGGAAAAAACGGCCAGCAATGAGCTAAAGCTCACGCTGCAAGAAAATTTCAGTGATCAGCCGCGGAATTTTGTGATAGGCATCCAATCGTCCGATAGACAGGATGAAATAACTTTTAGCCAATCTAGGGGTGATGAATACGAACTGATCAACAAGGAAATTGAAGAAATAGAGGGTAGTCGCAAAATATATGTTAGCAGTGAAGGCTGCAGTTCTCTGACAGTAAGAAATGATTCGGATCAGGAGAAAAATGTAGAGACGCTTGAAATCTTTAAAGACGTCAAATACAGCTCTGAATTTTCGAGTAACAGCTACGGTGCTTTTGACTGGATCAATAAAAAAGATGCAAGCATTTTTATGGATGAAGTATTGATAGATGATGTTAGTCATTGGCAGGGGAAAGTCCTCTATGTCAAAGGGAAGACCTTTGAAAATTATATCAAACCGGGAAATAGCCAAACATTAGCGCTCAAACCCCATCGGAGCCTCTCTGTTCGCGGTGAGTTTACCTACCTTGAGCGGAGTTGCAATTATACCTTTACCATAAAAAATAAAAATTCAGGGCATCGTTTTAATGTCAAGGGTGTCTGGAAGCAAAAGGTCCCGTTGATCTCCCATACGATAATAGAATAAGCAGATCGTTAAATAAGCCATATTTTATCTGTACGGATGTTACTGGATATTTACTTAGCTTGGTTCATTATTTTTATTCGAAAACGTATTGATTGAATTTAGCGCATAGTAAGCGATTCCATTGTCGGGGTATTCTTCAAGAATTTCTTCGTAGAGTGCCTTCGCTTTTTCTGCCTGCATTGTCTGTGAGTAACAAAATGCGATATTACAGAGTCCCATTTCCCGATAGCACATTTTTGAAGAACTCAATACCGTAATTACACGGTACTTATCCACCCATTTGTTTCTTGTAAAATAATCAACACTCTTTTTAAAATGTGCTATTGCCGTTTCAAAGTCGTTTTGTTTGAGTGCTTTCATTCCTTTTCGATGGCTTCTAGGGACAATCATTCGCAATACAATTGCTAAAATGGAAAAGATAATGACGCCGATGAAAACATCATCTGTCTGAAAGATATATTCGAAAGTGAATAAAAAAGCCAAGGTTATCGCAAATACAATTGCAAATGCAGGCCAGGATATTTGTCGAACAATAGGAACATTTGAACTCATTTTATCAAGATCTAATTTTGGTTGTCACGTGGTATTAAATATACTGAATGAAATCATAAAATAGACTTCCTTTTCTTCTTTAAGTGGTTGCATCCCATGTATTGTCTAAATTTTTATTTCTCACATATTTTTTTAAGGTCTACGGTTTCCCGTAAAGTATGCTCTCGCAAACTGGCTAGTTTTGTTCACAAGGAGATAATAACCTGACAAGTCGAAGAGCAGAAATAGTTCGATAGAAATTCTTGTCAAAAGTTGAATAAAACTTGAAAGGTTTATTATTCTAGATATGTGAAGCTTTTTATTAACAGATAAATATGGCTATTAACCTACAAAAGGGACAACGGATTGAAGTTGGACTTACAAAGATTACAATAGGACTGGGATGGGATCCTAACGAAGGAACAGGTAGTGATTTTGACCTAGATGCATCAGCATTCATGATTGACCAATCAAAGCAGATCCCATCTGAACCTTTCTTTATTTTTTATGGAAATACAGATTCCCCGGATGGCGCACTTCATCATACTGGTGATGATCCCACAGGTGGTAACAGTGTGGATGGTGATGATGAAAGCATTCAAGTTGATTTATCAAAGATCGACGCTCGGATTATGGAAATATCCTTTGTCGTGACTATACACGATGCGATTGCCCGTAGACAGAACTATGGACAGGTAAGAAATTCTTACATACGCATTGTTGACGATAGCAACGGACAAGAAGTTGGAAAATATGAATTGGGAGAAGATTTTTCTCTTGAAACAGCTGTCGAATTTGGAAGGCTTTATCGGCGTAACGATAGTTGGAAATTTGAAGCTTCTGGTATGGGATACAAAGAAGATCTCGCATTCTTCCTTTCAAAATACTATAACGGACAAATTATAAAATAATATAGATTATGGCTATTAACCTAGAGAAAATCACACTTGAAAAGAAGGGTGACTCACATTTTATTGATCTCTCAAAGAAATCGACAACGATTACACAGGAGATTAATATCAATTTGAATTGGTCGAAAGGGGTAAAAAAAGGACTGTTTGGGAGTTTATTCAGCAAAGATATTGACCTAGATCTTGGCTGTTACTATGAACTGAATAATGGAGACAAAGATGTCATTGATGGCCTTCAGTTCTCGGGTAGTAGAGGTGGATCAAAAGATCGTTGGACCAGACAGGGGCGCTATGTGGCTGAACCTTGGGTATGGCATACAGGTGATGATAGGGGGACTGGTTCAGGGTCTGGGGAAAACATCATTGTAAATCCGGCAGGTCTAAAAGATCTGAAACGAATGGTTATCTACTGTTTCATTTACGAAGGGGCAGCCCGTTGGCAAGAAACGAATGGCATTGTCACTGTAAGGGTTCCAGGTAATGCTGAAATAGAAGTACAGATGGGAGCACAATCTAGTCAAAACAAATTCTGTGCAATAGCGGAAATTCTCTTTTCTCCAGATTCGATTACGGTCAGAAAATTGGTGACTTTCCACACTTCACATGGAGACTGTGATAGAGCTTATAGGTGGGGAATGCAATGGACGGCCGGATCAAAATAAAGAATTATTATGGTTATTGATACTTCATTATTCGAACACTATTCTTTTGATCTATGGCTTACACTCATTAAATCAAATCCTCATTTCAAACATAAGAGAAATATTTTGCTACGAGATTTCTTTTGTGTTGATAAAAAGATCGAGGAGATAGGTGTAGTCGTCCGACATTACGATATACTGAGCAATCAGATCAGTGAGATAACAGGGAAACATATAGATCGTGAGCTTATCTACTGTTTGATTTTAAATGAATTGGGAATTGATCTCGATACAGCTCTCAAAGGACGTTTGCCGGAATTCACGATGGAAGTCGATGCTCTTTTTATGAACTATAAGCCTCTTCTTCTGAATGATAATCTGAAAAGCGTATTTGAAACAATAGTTTCCAAGGAGAAGACCCTGAGTCTTTTAAGCAATACCGCATTTCTAGAAGGCACTGTGTTACGTCAGGTCCTGGAATATTACGAGCTATCGGACTTCTTCTCCTTTCAACTTTATTCAGATGAAATAGGGGTTTCCAAACCAAATAATACAGCTTTTGACCTTGTTTTTCAAAAAATAAGGAAACAACGAACGATCGAGAAAAAAGATATTGTCCATATAGGTGATAATCGAAAGGCAGATTATAATGGCGCTATCAATTATGGTTTTAACGCAATATTAATCCAATAAATTATGATGTACAGATATAGTTTACATCATGTTGAACATCAGCATGTGTGTCCTTTTTCAGAAATGGAATACAGTCGATTTAAGTTTGGAGAGACCATCTATGCCGAGAAATTTGCTGAAGCGCTCTGCAAGGGATTTTTGATGGAGCATAAAAACTTAATTCTCGAACAAGAGGAGATTGTTTTATTGCCAAGTCCCTATCATTCCATCCCTACAGCTTCTAATTTCTTGTGCTTTTACTTCAAGAGAGAGCTAAATAGATTTTTGTTTCATCACGGCAGAGCTGCATGTAAGGAGAGTAAGATTCACAGGAGACAGACCTATGTGGAAGATTATGGAAACATGGATTCTGAACAGCGGCTCAAATTAATTTCCAACGATACTTATCACTTGGATCGTGATTTTATAGCGGGTAAATTCTGTATTTTTTTAGACGACATCAAAATTACAGGAAGCCATGAAGTTACTGTCGAAAGAATATTGAAAGATCATGATGTACAAGGTACTTTTTTCTTTGTCTATTATGCCGAGCTTTTCAATAGATCTATCCATCCTAATATCGAGAATAAATACAATTATTTTGATGTCAAATCACCAGTTGACCTTATACGTATCATCAACAGTGCTAGTTTCTGTTTTAACACACGTTTGGTTAAATACCTACTTCTGTTAGACGAAACAGACTTTACACAGATTGTTAACCAGATTCCTGTAGATAAAATCAGTGAATTGTTTGACCTGGCGATTAGCAATAACTACCATACAATAGCGCATTACCAACAGAATATTATAAAACTTAAACAATATAAATCATGGCAATCAATTTACAAAAAGGGCAAAGGGAAAACATCAATGCACCCAAATTTACAATCGGCCTAGGCTGGGACACCAACAGTTCTTCCACAGGCAGTGCATTTGACCTGGATGCTTCGGTATTTATTCTAGGAGAAGACAAAAAGGTCTTATCCGATCAGCATTTCATTTTTTACAACAACTTGAAATCTCCAAATGAAGCTGTGGTTCATACAGGCGACAACTTAACTGGGGATGGAGATGGCGACGATGAGCAGATCATCGTTGATCTAGCTAAGATTGAAGATACGGCTTCAGAAATCTGTATTGTTATTACTATCCACGATGCGGTATCACGTGGTCAAAACTTTGGGCAGGTTCGTAATTCCTTTATGCGTATCGTCGATACTGCTTCAAACGAGGAACTATTGAAATACGAATTGGAAGAGGATTTCTCTATAGAGACTGCTGTTGAATTTGGACGTATTTATAAACGAAATGGCGAGTGGAAATTTGAAGCTGTGGGCATGGGAATGAAAGGCGGATTAGAAGATTATTTAACTAAATACAATTAAGAAATGGGGATCAATCTTCAGAAAGGACAGCGTATCAACCTTCAGAAAGGTAATGGTACAATATTACAAAACGTTTGCGTTGGTGTGAACTGGGGAGCTATGGAAAAGAAGAACTGGCTTGGTGGAATAGAGCGGGAGGCTGTGGATTTAGATGCTAGTTGTATTCTTTTCGATCACGCTAAAAATTGTATTGATATCGTGTATTTTGGTAGTTTACGTTCTAAAGATGGAGCTATTAGTCACAGTGGAGACGATTTGACGGGAGACATGGATGGTGATGATGGACTGGATAACGAGATCATCACTGTCGATTTTTCAAGACTCAGTAGCCAAGTAACTCAGGTCGCATTTGTGCTCAATAGTTATCGTGGACACGACTTCGGTACTATTCCCTTTGCATCTATCCGGATTTATGAAGGTACACCTTCGCGGGTCAATGAAGTGTTTGCTACCTATAACATTGCTAAAGGTGAAGGTTTTGCTGGTCATGTTTCTATGGTACTGGGCGTATTTTATAAACGCAATGGTGAATGGAAGTTCAATGCAATCGGTGAACCGACCAAAGACCGCAAGTTGGAAGAGACTATTAAAACCGTTCAGCAAAAATTTTTATAGCCATGAGAAGACTTCCCGTATATCTATTATTGGATACTTCTGGCTCAATGACCGGAGAACCAATTGAAGCCGTTAAAAACGGTGTACAGATGATGATGCATTCCCTACGTCAAAATCCTCAAGCGATTGAGACCGCTTTTGTCAGTATAATTACTTTTGATTCAGAAGCTAAACAAATTGTACCCTTGACCGATCTGGCATCCTTTCAGATGGTTGATATTAAAGCCTCTGGTGTGACATCCTTGGGAGCAGCCTTGGCATTACTTGCTGATAAACTGGAAACGGAGGTAACCATGACTACACTGGAACAGAAAGGGGACTGGAAACCACTGATTTTTGTTATGACCGACGGTATCCCAACGGATAATTGGCAGCAAGGGTATAGCAAACTAAAGGCTGTTAATAAAGGATTGATTGTCGGTTGTGCAGCCGGACAGGGGGCTGATGATGCCATTTTAAGACAAATTACTAATTCTGTAGTACGTCTTGACAGTGCAGATTCAGAAAGCATCTCAAAATTCTTTCAATGGGTAACGGCTTCTATATCCACTACATCGACCAAAGTTGAGGAATCAGGAAAAGAGGTAACTGGATTGGATCAGCTACCACCACCGCCATCGGAGTTAGTTATAGTAGCTTAGTTATGAACAGACGATTATTAGCCTACTTTCTGCTCGACACCTCGGGATCTATGCGTGGTGAGCCCATACAAGCATTGAATAATGGCTTTAATGGGCTCATTAGTATGCTCCGTACGGATCCACAGGCGATGGATTCCTTGCATATCAGTGTCATTACCTTTGATCGTGAAGTTCATAATCTAGTTCCTTTGACCGAGTTGGCAAGCTTTCAGCCAGTAGAAATACATTGCCCCGAAAGCGGCCCAACTCATACAGGAGAGGCACTCGAAATGCTGCTTAAAATGATAGACAATGAACTGGTCAAGGGATCGACCGAACGAAAGGGTGACTGGAAGCCTTTGCTCTTTGTTTTCACCGATGGAAAGCCATCCGATATTCAGAAATATCGGATGTGCATTCCGAAAGTTAAAGCCATGGATTTTGGAATTATTGTTGGTTGTGCAGCTGGTCCTAAAGCCGAAGTTTCTTTTTTAAAGGAGCTGACGGATGAAGTTGTCAAATTGGATACCACCGATAGTAATACATTGACAACCTTCTTTCGATGGGTGAGTTCATCAATTGAAATGGGCAGTAAATCTCAAGGTACTGGCGAAATCCTGACGCTTCCACCTCCTCCGAACGAATTGAATATTATCATTTAAAACTTTGAATTAATCATGAGAAGGTTACCTGTATATTTTTTGATAGATGTATCTGAGTCTATGGTCGGCGAACCTATCGAACAAGTACAAGACGGAATTGGTACTGTTGTTCAGACACTCAAAACTGATCCTTTTGCACTTGAAACCGTATGGATATCCATCATTGGATTTGCGGGCAAAAGTAAGGTAATTACACCCTTGCAGGACGTGATCACTTTTTACCCGCCCAAGCTACCCATTGGTAGTGGGACTTCGCTGTCCAGTGGATTGACAGAACTGATGCGTTCCATTGATAACGAGTTAGTGCCAACGACCTATGAACGAAAAGGCGATTGGAAACCCATTATATTTTTGTTTACAGATGGTGTACCGACAGATGATACGGAAGTGGCTGTCACAAAATGGAATACAGTATACCAACGTAAAGCGAATCTGATCGCGATCTCAATAGGAGATAATGCCAACTATAGGTTATTGGAGAAACTGACTTCACATGTGTTACGGTTTAATAATAGCGGTGCGCAGTCATACAAAGAGTTTTTTAAATGGGTGACAGCTTCCATCAAAGCGACGAGTGAGCAAGTGACCAATAGTAATACTGATACAATAAATTTAGCGAAAAGCACTCCTGAGGTGATTGAGAAAGTTGATTCAGGTAGAATGCATCAGATCGTGGATGATAATTTTGTCGTGGTTAATGCAAAATGTTCAAATACCGATAAGTCATATCTGATCAAATTTAGGCGTGATATGGAAGATTCAGGTATCATGGACTTATCTACCCGAGTTTATCGTGTACAAGGAGCTTATAAAATAGATGAAAACGCCTATCGTGATTATTCTGGCCCTTACAATTCTAACTTGAAGGTATCAACCGACGAGCTGTATGGTAATCCCAATTGTCCTTGTTGCGGTTACCAATTTGGTCTCGCCAGCTGCTCCTGTGGTGGAATACATTGTATCAAAGGTGATGGCGAAAATACTTGCCCTTGGTGTGGTAATATTGCATTTTATGGTACCTCAGACGGTGGATTTGATATTAATAGAACTTTAGGCTAATCGTGGAAACAATTTTAAAACAACTGCTGGACGAATTTAGCGTGCAGCAGAACAAGGTCGTTGATAATACTCTGGTCAAACTTATGCAAAATGCGAAGATCAATGCATTGGCCAAGGATATTTATTCATCAAAACAGCAGATTATAGCGATATTTCAAATGTATAGAGAAAAGGAAGAATTTAAAGAAGCTCAGCTGGTCATTCCTAATGCTAATGCGAAAAAACATTATGGATATAGTTTTGACCTAGCTCAATTTTCCAATATTCGCATCCAAAAGATCAAAAATCTGGATAAAGCTGGTTTAACCTTTGATCCTGAGACTTCGAGTATCTGTGGAGTGCCAAACATAGCACTTACGGTAGATTTGCACTTGGTTTTTATTAATACCTTGGAAGAAAATCCAACAGAAGACATTAAGATCATTCCATTTATTGTCAATGCTGATCCTAAAGATCTATGGTTGAATAGACCGAGCAATCAAAATGATCTATACGCCAAAGCTGACAGTGATAAATATGCCGGAGCTTTTCTTGACAAGCAGATAGTTATTGCCTCACAAAGAGGACGCTCGCATGCACACGAAGGTTCTTTTCGTGATGATCATTTTTATGTGTCTGCACTGCCTGAAGCTTGGTCTGTCGTGGCCGTTGCGGACGGAGCTGGTTCGGCTAAATTTTCCCGGCAAGGATCTAAAATAGCTACAGAATATCTTGTTAAAACTTTCGATAACGAGGTTCTTCTACACGAATTAAACGATTTATGCTTGGCTTACTATACTACCGCACCCGCTGAAGCAGTTCCGCCTGCACCAAAAGATGATCAACCTGTTTCCGCGGCCACAACAAATATTGTCAATGATCCAATTGAAGAGGTTGTTAAAGCCGAAATGACTACAGAGGAGTGTTTGCTCAAGGTCAAATCTTCGCTCATCAATATCCTTTACAAATCTGTTCGCGATGTACATGCAAAGCTAGTGGAGTTTGCCAAACAGGAAGATATTCTATTGAAAGATCTCAACACCACATTGATTTTTGCGCTTGTCAAAAAATTTGATTTTGGCTACGTGGTCCTGACATTTGGTGTCGGTGATTGCCCGATCAATGTTGTTATTGGTGATCTACAGGAAGTGCATTTACTCAATCTGCTCGATATCGGTGAGTTTGGTGGTGGAACCCGTTTTATTACCATGCCAGAGATTTTCAGTCACAGTGATATGCCATTACGATTTGCGATCAATAGATTTGATGATTTTTCAAAATTGATGTTGATGACAGATGGGATCTATGATGCCAAATTTATAACAGAAAACAAACTCGAAGATAAAGAAACTTGGAATACCTTTCTACAAGATCTAAGTGGGCAAAATGAAGACGGTGCAAAGGTAGATTTTGTAACAGATGAACATATTAAGGATCAGTTATTGATCTGGCTTGACTTCTGGAGCAAAGGTAACCACGACGATAGAACACTAGCCATAATCTATTAACAGATGAAGACGATAACTATAAAATCCATTATTGATCCGTCTCGGACTTACAAGTATATAGATGACGGC
>RCUH01000840.1_pt1 | contig 26870 bp, 10 predicted proteins | sample 2166191 | NCBI WGS metagenome assembly RCUH01 (sample SAMN09932848, study PRJNA488358) | compost metagenome | feature: garden; material: soil; isolation source: compost soil in an enriched community after 214 h of incubation | place: Germany: Experimental Botanical Garden Goettingen | collected...
CCTCTACATCAACTTGTCTATATTGCTGGCGATTACTTTGTCTTAAAATATTAGTATTAAACGAAACATTCGAAGGAAGATAGTTAATATTAAAGTCGCTTAACAGTTTCCAATAATCACTTGTTTTCATGAATTTGGTTTGCTTAAACGGAACTACTTCTTTCGGTTGGAAAGTATACGCATAGTTTACGGCAGTATTAGACTGCTCATCATTATAATTTTCAACTTCATAATCATGTCTTTCTACCTGATTGTATGATTGAGAAAAAGTAAAGTTTTCTACATCATAAACATGAGGTTTTTTCTCTGGCGCTCTATCCTTTCTTACTCCAATAAAATTGATGCTTTTGCGCTTGGTATAATCTACCGCTCTCGTTCTGATATTATCTTTTTCTGCCGGATCTGTAGTTTCTTTAATCAATTGATCTAATTTAATATCCTGATTAAAAGGATCATATTCTGGCGTAATAACTTCTTCTCCGATAGCATAATTGAAAGGAAGATTAATACCCCATTTTGGAGGAAGCAGTTTTCCTAAATTTATATTGGTTACAATGTTGTACTGCTGAATATCTTCACGATCTCTTTCGTTTGCTCCCTGCTCTAGAGAACCAAAACCAATCGTACTCTTTTTACCAGAAGCAGACAATGTCATTAAATCGGCCATGTTGGTATCTACATTCAGCAACGCAGCCATACCTCCTTTGTTTTCCAAGTCTGACATTCGAAGTTCATTAAACCAAACTTCCCCCAAAATATCTTTATGGTTTGCCGCACTTTTTACGCCGACCATCAGATTTCGTACTAAACCAAAATTCGGATTTCCTTTAATTCCTAAAGTTAATTTACCATCTTCGTCACCACCTTCTACATCAGGATCTCGGTCCGGATAATAAATACCATTTATATCTCTTTTTGGCGAGTTAATATCGATATTCATTCCTAAGATTTTCATTCTTGTCAATAAAGACAGGGCTAAATCAATATTGTTTTCTTCAAGCCAAACCTGATCTGCACTAATTGTACAAGACCCGCCTGTTCTTGTTACTTTTAATGGAATCTCAACTTGATAAAAGTTTTGCGTAAAGTCGTTACCAAAACGAATAAATCCGATCATCTCATCATCTAAAAGCTGAGTCTCATTTGGAAGCGATTCAGCATGAAGGAACATTTTCAATTTTTTGTATTGACGCATATCAACACTTACATTTTTGAAAACTGCTCTTGAATCTTGATACTCTAATCCTGAGCCTCCTATTCGAACTGCTAAAGACTGCTCATTTTGGTTAATGATTGTATTATTATTGTACAATTGCTCTCTCTGAACCCCAGGAGGAATAACATAATTTACAGGACATTTTGTACCATTTTCTTGAATATTTACAGCTGCAACATCAAACTGAGTTCCATCATCATCAGGATTTGTATCGTTTGCATCTAATGTGCCTGTGTACTTTCTCCATTCTCCTCTAACCAAATCTAAAGCTCCAAAACGAACAGTCATTTGATCATTAAACCCAGTCATAAACATACGCATGAAACGAATCGATCTAAAATCACTAATATTCCCAATTGTGTTTTGAGGTTTTGAAACAGGAATTTTAAACTGAATCCATCTTGCATTAGTTGAACCTCCATTAGGAAGTTCTACATTTTGAACTTCTCTAATATCTGTGATATAATTTTCTCCAACCTGCATGCCTGGTCTTACATCAATACTATATTCATAATATGCATTTATGGTACTCATTGTATTGTCACGATTGATATCTTCAACATCCGGAAGAGTTGTAGAACCGCGGTTTGGATCATCAACACTTACAGCTGAATTGTTTTCTGTACCATTATAATTTTTGTATCGCTGTAAAACGCCTCCATCTGTATTTAAAAAGTACGTATAATTATCTGCCGCGGGATCTGGCTCTCCTGCATAATTGGTATAAATCGACGCTTCTTTTGCGTCAGGCAAACCATCCAAACCAACATCCTGATTTTTACGATTGTCTGGATTGGTATCAAATGCATAAATCAATGATTGAGATGCAGGTACATCTCCCCAAATTGGCTGCGGATTCACCATTACCTGATCTGGTCCTAAACCATTTTCATATTGCTTTCTTCCGTCTTTCAGAACATCTTCAGAAACCTCTCCTAAATTGAAATAAATTTTTCCACTATTAGTACCTGGAGCTTGTCCATTTCCAACATAAGGGTCAAGCACCCAAAACTGAATGTATTCGACGTTCCCTTGCTCAAAGTTTGTCGAGTTCAAAGCACGCATAATCCCTCCAAAATTACTTGACGGGCTACTGGCTCCAAAATTAGGATTATTATTGTATGGCCCTCTATCTGATGGATAATACGTTAAATCTAATGTATTAATAACCTGAATCTGCCCCTGTGCAATATCCGTATTTGGATAAAGCTCTTTACTGTAAACTCTTCTTGTTGTATTTAATGACAGATCATCATTTGAAATTCCAGACGGTTTTGAAGTAAAGAAAATTGGATCTATAGTATACCAAGATAATTTAGCACGCTTATAGCCATACTCTAACGTATTGGAATTGGCATTAAAAGTATTATCTGTAGCAGAATTAATAAATGGCGTTGAAGCTAAACTCCATGCATACGCAGATCGCATATCAATTGTAGTCTGAGTACCTTCAAAATCATCAATATAAATAGTAGCCTCTCCTTCAAAATCACTTGCTTTTGGAGCATCTGGTTTCAAAAATGCAACTTCCCCACGAATAGAAAGATTAGAAGGAACATCTGTATCTATATTTGGCAATTTATTAGCCAATCTTGTCAAAAACGGAACTTCTGTCGCATAATTTCCATTAAAACCAAAAATGGTATTATTTACAGATTCTTGTCCGTAACTTGATTTTTGAGTGAAAGGGCGTTCTGTCATTTTTAAGAATGTACCTCCCACAACAAACTTTTCAGAAATTTTATGCTCAACATTGAACCCCATAAATCTTCTTGTCTGCTGTCCAAAGATTGAATTATTTTCTAATGAAACTTCAATCGGCGTATTAGAAGCTTGAAGTGAAGGATCTAATATCTGTACTCTACCTAATTGATAATCTACGCTATAATCAATACCTTCTACTAAAACACGTCCTGCAGCAGTTACAACAACAGATCCTTGAGGAACGTTAAAAGCACCAATCGGAATACCATTACTTCCAGAAGATTTATATTTTCCTCTTAATAAGAATTTGTTTTTATCACTATCCTGCAATGCACCTGCCTGAGTATTCTTATACATGTTTCTAAATACATACTTCTTCTGGTTCGGATTATATGTAGTTGGATCATTATAGCTTTCTCCCGAATTGGTGTTTAATTTTCTAAATAAAAGCTCACCAAAAGGCTCTTTTGTGGTGAAAATAATTCGTGCATTCTGTACATCAACAGTTACTCCAGGAACATAATCAAAGAATCCGTCTCCTCCTGTCTGCGGATCATTATTGTAATTTAAACGGTCAAGATTAAAAACATTCAATAAAGGCGTTTGCTCTACTTTATCGTCTGGCGCTGGATTTGGAGGAAAAGTACTTCCTTCCACTGGTGTAATATAATTTATTGGTGAAGGGTCTGTATAAAGAATGTTAAGTCTAAAATCTTCTTGTTTGATCTGATAAGCTTGTGGAATCTGATATACGTTTTTCATCATCAAGTTCCAAACTGGATTTTGTACGTTTGTCAAACTACTTTTCAGCATTTTTAAAACCAAACTCTGCGTTACAATTGCCTGATTAGAAGTGTTGTTTCCTGTAACTACAGTTGCATCTACACCATCACTCCCGAACTCTCCCACTTGATATGTTTTTCCTCCAACAGTATATTCAAATGCAACTGCCAGAATTTCGTCATTGGCCAAACGCTGTTGCAACGAAATATAACCTAACTGTGCATTAAAAGTAAATTCGTTTGCAGTTAATTTTCTAGCATTTTCAAGAACAGAATAATCAGTTCCTTCGTTTACGTTGGCATTATTAAATCCAGATTTTGCTGTTACAATCTCTCTAATATTAGAATTCAGATAACTTCCAGGTTTTCCAATTGATGCTGGATCGTATTTATTATTTGTATTATCAGTCGGAGAATCTATAGGATTATTAAAAAAACCTGCTGGATTTGTAATTACAACCACTTCATTGTCTGGAACACCAGAAACCTGTCCTTCTCCCAAATCCTGAAGTGCAATAACGTTTCTTAAGTTATTGTTTGATGTAGTTACTCTATTCTGTTTATTTGTCACCCATACTTCGATTCTGGTAACTTGAACACGGCTGTCAATTAATGGATAATTTTTAAGAGAAGCATCATATTTATTTCTAAAGTATTGCGATAAGAAGAAATGTCGATCATTATCATAATCTAATGCGAATAAATCAAAATTCTGCACTGTACCTCCACCTTCTGCGACTATACTTTTGGTTTGCGATTTTTGTTCTGAGAAAACTCCGGTAACTGTTGTCTTACCAAATTGCAATTGTGCTTTAACACCAAATAAACTTTGCGCACCTCGAATTAAGGTACTATTTAATGGCATACTGACATTACCAACCTCAACTTTCTGAACAATATCGTCTTCTGAAGGCGTATAAGCTAGTTTAAATAAATTCTGAAAAGCAAATGTTGATTGTGTATCGTAGTTAGCATTTACTTCAAGACGGGTTCCAATTTTTCCCATCAAACTCATACTGATTCTTTGATCAAAATCAAAAGTTAGGCTGGATCTGTTTCTTGGTGAAAATGAAGGATTATCTTGTTTGGTATAACGCATACCCAAGTCCATTTCTACTGACCCTGTGGGTTTTACATCTATAGTATTACTTCCAAAAATACTTTCAAATAAACTCGAGTTGATATAATATCTTGGCAATAAATCTTTTTTAGCTGCCTCTGCTCCTGCTTTTTTACCATCAATGGCATCAGATTTTTTTCTAAAATAATCTCTTCTGGATTCTTTTAGAACTAAATCTTCGTATTCTTTTGGAGTTAAAATTAAAGGATAATTGATTGAGAAACCATCTACAGAATTAGTATAGATATAACGATCTGTAATAGGATCGTATCTATATGCCGAAAGTACACTCGGAGGGTCTTCGAGCTCTATCTTACCGACTGAAAATTGAGTTTTAGTTGTATCTTGAGTTACCGGTGTAACCTGTGCGCGCAAAACATTACCGCAGAGTAATACCAGCAACAAAATACAAATTTTACGCATAGAATTCTTTTATATAAAATGAAATTTATAAGCTTTTTAAAGCCTTTTTGATAATTGTTTCAGCAGTAGCTTCAGGATCTTCTTTTACAATCTTTTCTACCACTTTTTCAGAAGCTTTGCGCACAAAACCTAGAACTTCTAGAGCAGATAACGCTTCATCTCGGTTTCTATTGTTTTGAACAGCAAAAACTTCATCAATATTATACAATTTAACAACTTTTTCCTTTAAATCAAGTATAACCCTTTGTGCTGTTTTATTTCCAATCCCTTTTATAGACTGGATTATACCGACATCTCCAGATGCAATGGCATTGATAATTTGTTTTGGCTCTATAGACGAAAGCATTGTTCTTGCGATTCCGGCTCCGATTCCCGAAACAGAAAGCAGCATTCTAAAAATTTCTCGCTCCGATTTTTCGGCAAAACCATATAAAGTATGCGCATCTTCTTTGATTTGAAGATGCGTATACAATTTTATATTTTCAGAATTTGGAATTAAAGAGAAAGTATGCAGCGATATATTCACTTGATAACCAACTCCCCCACAATCAATTACAACCTCTGTAGGATTCTTTTCTACTAATCTACCTTGCAAATGTGCTATCATAAATATAATTTATCAGTATCAAATATAACAAAAATGCCATAAAACTACGACAAATTTGTTCAATCCTTTGTAAGAACGTTTATTGTGCTATTTTATTCTTTTTGCTTTCTTTTTCCTGTGCATCAATAACAGCAATTGCTGCCATGTTAACCATTTCTTCTACACTGGCTCCTAATTGGAAAATATGAACTGGTTTGCCCATACCCATCATAATTGGCCCAATTGAATTCACCTTATACAATTCTTTCAACAATTTATAAGTGATATTTGCCGATTCTAAATTAGGGAAAATTAATGTATTTACTTTCTTTCCTGCTAATTTAGAGAAAGGGAATTTCTCTTGAAGCATTTCTGGATTTAAAGCGAAGTCTGCTTGAATTTCTCCATCAACAATTAATTCTGGATGATTTTTGTGTAAGTAAGCTACAGCTTCTCTAACTTTTCCAGCGCTTTCACTAGTTGACGAACCAAAGTTTGAGAATGAAACCATTGCTATAACTGGCTCAATTCCAAACATTTTAGCTGTTTTAGAAGTCATAATGGCAATATTAATCAAATCTTGTGCAGATGGATTAATGTTAATTGCAGTATCTGATAAGAACATTGGTCCTCGAGACGTAAGCATCATATTTGCAGTTGCAATTAATGAAGCGTTTTGCGCCTTTGGAATTAACTGCATCATTGGTTTTACAACAGAAGGATAACTTCTAGAATGTCCTGTAACCAATGCATCAGCTTCTCCTTCATTAACCATCATAGCTGCAAAATAGTTTCTTTCGCGCATGAATTTTTCTGCATCCAGTTTAGACACACCTCTTCTTCCTCTTGTTTCCCAAAATGATTTAGCAAATCTGTTACGCCTTTCAGTTTCTTCATCTGTCTTAGGATCAATGATTTCAAGATCAGCATCGAAACCTAATTCTTGTTTCAATTCTAAAATCACTTCTTTATTTCCTAATAAAATTGGGAATCCGATTCCGTCTTCGTAAACAATTTGAGCTGCTTTTAAAACATTTAATTGATCTGCTTCTGCAAAAACAATTCGTTTAGGATCTAACTTAGCGCGATTTGTAATCAAACGCACCATTTTGTTATCGTTCCCCATACGTTCGCGAAGCACATCTTCATAAGCTGCCCAGTCTGTAATAGGATTTTTTGCTACTCCAGATTCCATTGCTGCTCTTGCAACTGCAGGCGCTACAACAGTAATCAATCTAGGATCGAATGGTTTAGGAATGATATATTCTTGTCCAAAACCAAGTTTTGTTGCACCATACGCTACGTTAACTTGTTCTGGAACTGGTTCTTTTGCCAAAATAGCTAAAGCTTTTACAGCCGCCATTTTCATTTCTTCATTAATTTTTGTCGCTCTTACGTCTAGTGCACCTCTAAAAATATAAGGAAAACCTAAAACGTTATTTACCTGATTAGGAAAATCTGAACGTCCCGTAGCCATAATAACATCTTTACGAGTTTCTACAGCCAAATTATAATCGATTTCCGGATTTGGATTTGCCATTGCAAATACAATCGGATTATTAGCCATTGTTAATAACATTTCTGACGAAAGAATATCTCCAGAAGATAATCCGATGAAAACGTCAGCGCCTTTTACTGCTTCTTCTAAAGGAATTTTAGCTCCATCAATAGCATACTTTAATTGCAAATTTGATAATGCTGGGTTATCTTTTGTTAAAAGTCCTTTACTGTTGTACATTAAAATGTTTTCTACTTTTACTCCAAGTGAAACATATAAATCTGTACAAGCAATTGCAGCAGATCCTGCACCAGAAACTACCATTTTTACATCTTCAGCTTTTTTACCTGCTAACTCAAGTGCATTGATTAAAGCTGCAGAAGAGATAATTGCTGTTCCGTGCTGGTCGTCGTGCATAACTGGAATATCCAATTCTTCAATCAGCCTTCTTTCTATTTCAAAAGATTCTGGAGCTTTGATATCTTCAAGATTGATACCTCCAAAAGTTGGAGCAATATTTTTTACAGTCTGAATAAATTCTTCAACATTTTCGGTATCGATTTCAATATCAAAAACATCGATGTCTGAGAAAATTTTAAATAATAAACCTTTTCCTTCCATTACAGGTTTTCCTGCTTCTGGACCAATATTTCCAAGTCCTAAAACAGCTGTACCGTTTGAAATTACGGCTACTAAATTTCCTTTTGCTGTATATTTGTAAACGTCTTCTTTGTTTGCTGCGATTTCTAAACATGGTTCTGCAACGCCTGGCGAATAGGCCAATGATAAGTCTCTCTGGGTTGCATATTTTTTTGTTGGAACTACCTGAATTTTTCCTGGAGTTGGTTCTGCGTGATACAGTAACGCTTCTCTTCTTTTACTCTCTTTGTTCATTGTTTTTAGCTTTTATTCTAGCTTACAAAGATATAAGTCTTGTTTTAAAATGGAGTCTTTTTAGCGTTTTCTTTTCCTAAAATCTATTCGGATAAATAAAAAAAGTCCAATAGAATTGGACTCATTTTAAATTTTTATCGTTTTTAGGCATCCTTTATTGAGAAATATAAGAATTCAAATGGTTGATTGTGTCTTTCTGAATTTCTATAATTGCCTTCACTACATCGCTGATTGAAATAACTCCAACCACATTTCCGTCTTCTAAAACAGGCAAGTGTCTTATTCTTTTTTCGCTCATAAGTTCCATACAATCTTCAAGATTATCTGAAAGTTTTACTGTAAAAACATTACTTTCCATAATCTCATGAACAAAAGTTTCTTTTGAAGATTTATCTTTCAGTACAATTTTTCGGGCGTAATCCCTTTCCGATAATATTCCTTTTAAAACATTATCATCCATAACTAAAATTGCTCCAATGTTTTTTTCTCCCATAACTTTTAACGCATCATAAACCGTTAAATTGGAGAAAATAGAATAAACATTTCTTCCTTTTGCTTTAAGTATTTGATCTACAGTCATAATGAAAAATTTTTAGGATTATAAAGTTAAAACAAAAACAAACACAATCTACAGCGAAATCGATTTTTTAAAAACATAACTAATTCATTTTAAATATAATATACCAAAATTTGAATTTTATAAATTATAGTGTAAAGAATGAATTTGTTTAGAATTGTTTTTTGAGGAAAATTAGATTTTTTAACGTTCTGATGTACAGACAATAAAATATAAATCTCATAATTGATTAATTGATTTTAGTAACCTATCAAATGTCCCTACGGGACATTATGAATACGGATAAACATTTGCCTACCAATCAGTCACTCCTAACGGAGTGGATTTCGAATTATATATAATGGGTGAAAAACCACTCCGCTAGGAGTGACTGATTGGTAGAAAAAAAATAATCACACCCCAAACCATTATACCGTAGGGATTATTTCTAAACAAAAAAAACCTTTTCCAAAATTTTGAAAAAGGGGTTTTATAATTTATAAAGAAATGATTTTTAAATTGATACAATAATAAACTCGCTTCGTCTATTTTGCATATGCTGTTTTTCTGTACATTTTACGCCATCTGCACATTTGTTTACTAATTGTGTTTCGCCATAACCTTTTGCGGTTAATCTGTCTTCGCTAATTCCTTTTTGAATAAGCCAGTTTTTAGTTGACTGTGCTCTTTTTTCCGAAAGAATCTGATTGCTTTCTGAAGAAGAACGGCTGTCGGTATGCGAACGAATATCTAGTTTCATTGTTGGATATTCATTTAAAAGATTTACGACTTTCATTAATTGCGGTTCTGATGTTTTCTTGATTGTGGCTTTACCCAAATCAAAGAAATTCATAGGAAGATTTAATAGTTTAGCTATGTCTACTCCTACTCTAATAGAACCCACTTTTACTGGACTGATTGCCGTTTTTTTAATGGCTACAGTCTTTGCAACAAGTGGCTTAAATACTTTATTTAATGCAATCATTTGAGTAGTTTCTCCTTTTTCTTTAAGGATTGTTACCGCAACTTCTTTTGCATTATAATCGTTTTTAGCAGTTCTAATGGTATATTTTTTACCACATCTTAAATCAGGAAAAATGTAATTTCCTTTTTCGTCTGTAGTGATTGTTCCAACTGGATCAAATTTTTCATTAAACAAAGTCAGAGACGTGTTCGCCAATATCTCATTTGTTTCTGCATCGGTAACCGTTCCAGATAAATTTTGTTCGCAGATTAATCTTCTTGTTTCTGTAAATCTGTAAATATCATCTAAACCTAGTCCGTTTTCTCTGTTTGAAGAAAAATAACCGCTTCTGCTTTTGCTGTCAATACTGAAAGCAAAATCGTCTTGTTTGCTATTTACAGGTTCGCCAACATTTAAAACATCATCAAAAGTTCCGTTAGTTTTTATTCTTGAAGCAAAAATATCCAATCCGCCTAAACCTGGACGACCATCAGTTGCAAAATACAATTCGTTATCTCCAGAAATAAACGGAAAAGTTTCTCTTGCTTCTGTATTGATTGCTGATCCGAGATTTTCAGGTATTCCAAAACTTCCGTCTTGATTGATTGCAACTTTAAAAATATCAGACTGACCTAAAGTTCCTGGCATATCTGATGCAAAATATAATGTTTTCTCATCAACACTTAAAGCTGGATGCGCCGTACTGTATTGATCGCTATTGAACGGAAGTTCTGCAACATTTTTCCATTCGTTATCTATCAATTCTGCTTTGTATAATTTAAGAAGCGTTACGTTTTTATCGTTGCTACGTCTTTTACCATCTGTAAAATTATTTCGGGTAAAATACATTGTGCGTCCGTCTTTTGTAAAAATCGGACTTGACTCATTGAAATTGTCTTTTTTTCTTTTTACTAAAAGTTCTGGTTTTCCAACGCTTCCGTCTGGTAGTAAATCGGCTGTGTATAATCTAGAGAAAGATCTGTTTGTCCATTGAAAATTAGCTTTAACAACTCCGCCTGTATCGCGTGCAGAAGTAAAGATGATTTTATTATTATAAACAACACTTCCGTAATCTGAATATCGAGAATTAACTCCCGCGTCGGCTATTTGAAATCGTCCTGAATTCTCTTTTATTTCTTCAAGATAATTTTTCTCACTTCTGATTAAATCTGCTCTTTTTTCTGCAGTTGCCTTTTGATTGAATTTGTGCAAAACCTCATCAGACTTGCGATAATCTCCTGCTGATTTTAATGATTGTGCATATCGATATAAATATTCAGCCTCTTGGTTTTCGTTTATTATAAATAATTGTTCGTACCATTTTAATGCGCTTTTTAGTTCTCCATTAAAATAATATGAATTTGCTAAACGCTGAATTATTCCTTGGTCGGTAGTCTGCTCAGTTACCAAACTCTCGTAAACTTTTATTGCATCCGCGTAAGCGTACTCTTCGTATTTTTTATCTGCATATTTTATGTTCATAGTTGTAAATGGGTTTTGCGCATTCACATTTGAAATAAAACTAGATAGTAAAAAGATTAAAATTAATTTTATAGCTTTCATAGGTTGTATTAAAAGAATCTTGGGGATATCATTTTATTGTAATTATTAAAGAATTCGAATCTTAGGAAAATCTCGTGAGATCCAGAATTGTATTTTCTTAATTGTGTAGTTTCATGATCGTAACCATAACCTATATACATTCCTTTTGTTACTTGAAATCCTGCCATAGCACTCACAGAGGCGCTCCAACGATAAGCAAGTCCTAGAACGAATTTGTCATTAAACATGAAATTTCCTGAAACATCAACTTGTAAAGGTGCTCCTTCTACCATTTTGGCCATTAAGGCTGGTTTGAATTTTATGTATTCTAAACGATCCAGATTAAATACATAACCTGCTATTAAATAATAATTGATTTTCTCTTTGAAAATAGCCACATCATCTGAATCATAACGATTTGTTTCTATAAAATTAGGAACCGATAATCCGATGTAAGCTCTGTCTGAATGATAATAAATTCCGGCTCCAACATTTGGCGAAAATTTATTTTTCAGATTCTGAAATTGCGGATCGTCCTGATCTTCATAACTCAATTTATTAATATCGATGTTGAAAAGATTGGCTGTCCCTTTTATACCAAAAGATAAATTCCAAGATTCTGAAGTTGGAATTGTATAAGACAAATCTGCCGATAAAGTATTTTCTACAGTTGGCCCAATTTTATCATTTACCAAAGAAACTCCAAGTCCTAAATCGCTATTTTTTAAAGGTGTATTAACCGAAAAAGTACTCGTTTCTGGCGCTCCATCTAACCCAATCCATTGTGTACGATATAAACCAAAAACGCTTAAAGCTCCACGTGAACCTGCATACGCTGGATTGACTTCGATTGTGTTGTACATGTATTGCGTGTACTGCGCGTCTTGCTGCGCATTTGACACAATCGAAAAAAACATAAAAACTAAAATTAATTTTTTCATTTATTAAGCTTTAGAACGGCTTAGCTTTACCTAAGCCGTATTCCATTTTATTTATTAAGGTATAAGTAACCAGATTCTTGGTGAGACTTCTGAGCGCTGTCTTTGTATTTTAAGATATAGAAATACGTTCCAACTGGAAGACCATCTGTTTGTTTGATGGTAGAACGTCCGTTAGAATATCCAACAAAAACCCTATCATTATTGTTATACTGATCTATATTGAAAACCAAAACTCCCCAACGGTTATAAATTTCAACCGTATTATCTGGATAACATTCAATTCCTCTAATGTAGAATCTTGCATTCTTACTGTCTCCGTTTGGAGAGAAAGCATTCATTACTTTAATTGAACATCCGTTTAGGTCTAAGACTGTTGGACTATCTCCGCTATTGCTTGCGTCGTCTGACTGATCTTCAACTACAACTCCTCTTACACTGCTTCCTTTTACAGTTGCCTGATTACTCACACTGCCACGATTAATATCTTCTTGAGTGATTTTGTAAACTGCTATAAAATTAGTTTCATTAGATTCGTTTACACCCAAATTGATTGCTTGTCCAGAAACTACTACTCCTGGCAATGGATCGTTTACTGTGATTCCTACAAGAGGCACATTTCCTGTATTGGTTACTGTAAATTTGTATGTTATGGTTTCTCCTGCGTTTGCAAAACCGCTCTTATTTTCGTCATTGAAAACTGCTGTTTTAACAACAGAAATAGCAGGCACTTCTACAAAAACATTTAATGTCGCAGAAGAACAATTTGACGAATTTGCTTTTTCGCAAACCTGATAAGTTAACGGATAATTTCCTCCTGGGGTGTTTGGCTTAACATTTACTGTTCCGTCAGCATTCCATTCAAAATACGGACTTTCTGTTAAAGGCTTAATTGTAACATCTGCAGGATTTATTGGCTGTCCGTTTATCAAATCATTATCTAAAACATTTACAAATTCTAATGAACCGTTAATTCCGTCGGCACTAACATCATTGTCGTTGTTCAATGTAATTTTATTTTCTGTTGGCGGAGCTGGGTCTACAACATTGTCAACTGTAATTTTAATTACTGCCTGACTGCAATTTGATGAGTTTGCAGCTTCACAAATCTGATACGTCAGTTCGTAAACTCCATCAGGCGTATTTGTTGCAATATTGATTGAACCATCTGCGTTCAATGAAATATTTGGATGTACATCTGGAACCGATAAAACAACATCTGAAGCTTTAATTTTTGCTCCGTTTAATAAATCATTTTCAAAAATATTAATCGTAGCATCTGCTCCTTTTTTCACATTTATAGGTCCTGCCTCGTCATTATTTGCTTTTATGCTAAATGTTGGACGTGCGTTACAATCTGGCGTTGCCGGTGGATAAGCAACAGAAACTGAAACAGTAGGGTTTAATGAAAATTCAAGTTTCACTCCATTTCTGGTAGCTTCAAATCCGTCTGCTCCTTCTGCCCATATTCCGTTATTTAAAATCCATCCTGGCCAATCTATTCCGTTTTGATTACTGTCAATTTCTGCTCCCGGCCATAAAATATTTCCGCTTAATGGCAGATTTGTCTCAGTTGCCACAACATTATTATTACTATCAATCCATTTTACTGTCAATAGATTATTTGTTGTGAAATTATCTGGTGTAACTGTATAATTAACATAAGGAACATTGTTCGAACAATAGCTGTTTGCTTTTACTGTCATTTTGGGTTCAGCTACCGTAACTTTTACAATATTTGAGTCACAGTTATTTGGATTTAATTTTTCGCAGATTGTGTATGTTAATTCATATTCTCCTGCAGGTGCATTAGGTGCTAGTACAACATTTCCTTCTGCGTCTACAGTTAAATATCCTTTTGGATCTGCTTGAGTTACTTTCAGATCAACATCTGATGGAGCTAATTTATTTCCATCTTTAGTATCATTCTCAAAAACGTTAATTACTTTCTGCGAAATATTTACTCCAACTGCTGATGGCACTAAATCTTCATTTGCTACAAGATTTCCTGCTGTTACTGGTACAGTTATGATAACTGAATCACAATTTGTTGGATTTGTATTTTCACAGATTTTATATTCTACATTATAATCTGCTGCTGGCGTATTTGGCGCAACAGCAATAGTATAATCTGAATTTAAAGTTAATCCTGTCGGAAGCGTTCCCACGATTTCAAACTTAACTTCTCCAGCTGCAGTCCCAACCACAATTGGATTTCCGTTTAATTTATCATTTGCAATTAATGAAATTGTCGTCCCTCCGATATTTCCATTTATCGAAGCTATCAAATCTTCAACTGCATCAATTACTGGCGTACCAACAGTCACTTTTACAGTATTTGAACTGCAGTTGTCTGGATTCAGTTTCTCACAGATTTCATAAGTCAGTTCATAATCTCCCGCTGGCGGATTAGCTCCTAAAACAATGTTTCCATCTGTATCTACAGTCAAATATCCTTTTGGATCTGCCGCTGTAGTTTTTAGCGTTACATCTGACGGATTTAATGGCTGAGCATTTTTTGTGTCATTATCAAAAACGTTTTTTCCTAGTGTCTGAGGCACATTTGATCCTAAAAATGAAGGAACAATATCTTCATTTGCTACAAGATTCCCTGCTGTTACCGGTATTGTAATAGTTACTGAATCGCAGTTTGTTGGATTCGTGTTTTCGCAGATTTTATATTCTACCTTATAATCTCCTTTTGGCGTATTTGGCGCAACTGTAATTGTGTAGTCTGAATTTAAAGTAAGTCCTGTTGGAAGCGTTCCGATAATTTCAAACTTAACTTCTCCGGCTGCTGTTCCAACTAAGATTGGGCTTCCGTTTAATTTATCATTTGCAATTAATGAAATTGTTGTTCCTCCGATATTTCCGTTTATTGAAGCTACTGTATCTTCAACTGCATCAATTACTGGCGTACCAACAGTTACTTTCACAGTATTTGAACTGCAGTTGTCCGGATTCAGTTTCTCGCAGATTTCATAAGTCAGTTCATAATCTCCTGTCGGTGGATTTGCGCCTAAAACAATGTTTCCATCTGTGTCTACAGTCAAATATCCTTTTGCATCTGCCACAGTTGTTTTAAGCGTTACATCTGACGGATTTAATGGCTGAGCATTTTTTGTGTCATTATCAAAAACGTTTTTCCCTAGTGTCTGAGGCACATTTGATCCTAAAACTGATGGAATTATGTCTTGGTTTGCTACAAGATTTCCTGCTGTTACTGGTACGGTAATAGTTACTGAATCGCAGTTTGCAGGAACTGCACCTACTTCACATATTATATATTCTACACTATAATTTCCTTTTGGCGTATTTGGCGCGATAGTAATAGTTCCATTTACATTTAATGTTAATCCAGATGGTAAAGTGCCAACAATATTTATTGTAACTTCTCCTGAATTAGTTCCAATTACTGCTTGGTTTCCGTTTAATTTATCGTTTCCTATTAAAGATAGTGTTGTTCCGCCAATGTTTCCATTAATTGGAGTAACAGTATCTATTACTGCGTCTATTGTGTTTGCGACTTTAACTTCTGCAGCTCCTGTTTTACAGTTTGCAGGGTTTGCGTTTTTCTCACAGATTTCATAGGTGATGCTGTAAGTACCACTTGGTGTGTTTGCCGCAAGAGTAACATCTCCGTTTGCGTCAACGCTCAATGGCCCTGATGAATCAACCATAACGACTGTATTAGTAGAAGTTACAAATACTCCATCTAAAGTATCGTTTGTTTTTACATTTCCGATAGTTGCTGATGTTGATCCTGAAGATTTTGTTCCGAAATCATCATCATTTGCACATAAGATTGATTTAATAACAAAACTCACATCACCTGAAGAACATCCATTAGAATATACAGAAATAGTATAACTTCCTGCTGGTGCTGTAATTGTACCTGCATTATTGGTAACTCCAGTTGAAGGAGTTATTATATAATTATAAGCTGAATTGTAATTATTAATAGTAAAGCTTCCAGTCGCAACTAAACATGATGGTTGTATTATATCGCTTAATATTGGCGCAGATGGCATCGAATTCACCGTAACCGATACCGAAGTTCTCGAACTCTCGCATCCGTTTGAGGTCTGGCTTACATAATACGTTCCTGTTGCAAGCATTTCAGTTCCCGAATAGAGAGTTCCGCCCGTATTGGCGCTGTACCATTTATACGACGCTCCAGATGGAGACAGATCGCCTACTTTTTTATTGTCCGATGAACAGAATGTTTGAGCTGAAGCTGTTGGTGCTGTTGGCGTAGTATTCACCGTAACCGATACCGAAGTTCTCGAACTCTCGCATCCGTTTGTGGTCTGGCTTACATAATACGTTCCTGTTGAAAGCATTTCAGTTCCCGTGTACAGAGTTCCGCCCGTATTGGCGCTGTACCATTTATACGATGCTCCAGATGGAGACAGATCGCCTACTTTTTTATTGTCCGATGAACAGAATGTTTGAGCTGAAGCTGTTGGTGCTGTTGGCGTAGTATTCACCGTAACCGATACCGAAGTTCTCGAACTCTCGCATCCGTTTGTGGTCTGGCTTACATAATACGTTCCTGTTGAAAGCATTTCAGTTCCCGTGTACAGAGTTCCGCCCGTATTGGCGCTGTACCATTTATACGATGCTCCAGATGGAGACAGATCGCCTACTTTTTTATTGTCCGATGAACAGAATGTTTGAGCTGAAGCTGTCGGTGCTGATGGTATAGCATTTACCGTAACAGTTGTTGCTGTTGAAAATGCACTATAACATCCTGAAGCATTAGATACTTTAACACTATAATTTCCTGAAGCTGATACAATAATTGATTGTGTTGTTGCTCCTGTTGACCATAAATAACTGCTTCCTCCTGTAGAAGTCAAAGTTACACTACCTTCTTGGCAGAAAGTTGTTGCTCCATCTGCTGAAATTGAAGGTGCTGTCGGTGTAGGATTTACAGTGACAGATACTAAAAGCCTTGTACTTTCACAACTATTAATGGTTTGACTTACATAATAATTACCTGAAGTTAAAGTTTCGTCTCCTGAATATTGTGTACCTCCTGCACTTGAATTATACCATTTTAAGTTAGATCCTGTCGCAACTAAATCTTTTACTTTTTTATTTTCTGACGAACAGAAAGTCTGCGCTGATGCTGAAGGTGCTGCCGGAGTTTCATTTACAATTACATTAACAGCTGTTCTTAAACTTTCGCATCCATTTGCTATCTGGCTTACATAATAAGTTCCTGTCGCAAGTGTTTCATTTCCTGAATACAAAGTACCACCAGTATTGGCACTATACCATTTATATGCTGCTCCTGATGGAGATAAATTGCTTACTTTTTTTAATTCTCCAGAACAAAAAGTTTGAGCCGAAGCTGTAGGGGCAGCGGTATTATTTACTGTTACAGAGACTGTAGTTCTTGTGCTCTCTCCACAGTCATTTGTTTGGCTTACATAATAATTCCCTGATGATAGTGTTTCAGTTCCATTATAAAGTGTTCCCCCAGTTAATTGATTATACCATTTTAAATTACTTCCTGAAGTAACTTTTAAATCATTTACTGTTTTTGAATCTGTTGCACAAAAAGTCTGAGATGATGCTGTTGGTGCAGAGGGAACATTATTTATTGTTACAACAACCAATGTTCTAGCACTTTCTGGACAAGTACCCGCTGTTTGGCTTACATAATAATTCCCTGTAACTAATGTTTCTGTTCCTGCATATTGCGTTCCCCCTGATAATTGGTTGTACCATTTTAAGTTATTACCGGAAACCCCTAAATTTAAATCACTAATTTTTTTGTTCTCAGCAAAGCAAAATGTTTGTGCTGAAGCAACAGGCGCAGATGAAGCACTTATTGTTACTTTTACTTGAGTTCTTGAACTTTCGCATCCATTTGCAGAAGTTTGACTAACATAATAATTTCCAGCAGTTAATGTTGCATTTTCTGCATATTGCGTTCCATTTGTTGAAGCACTGTACCATTTTAAATTTGACCCTGTTGCTACCAAATCCTTTACTTTCTTATTTTCAGAAGCACAAAATGATTGATTAGCAGCAGCTGTTGGAGCTGTCGGTGTAAATGTAACAAAAACTCCAGAAGAGCTATCGCTTATACAACCTAAACTATTAAGTACTTTAACCGAATAGGTACCATCTGTAGTAACAGTAATATCTTGTGTAGTTTCTCCTGTTGACCATAAATACCCCGCGCTACTAGTTGCTCTTAAAATAATACTGGTTCCTCCAAAGCAACTAATTGAGCCATTATTTATATTAGCATTATTAGTTCTTGAAGTAATAGTAGGCACACTAGGTTGCGGATTAATTGTCACCACAACTGGCTTTACAAATGTACATCCATCAGCAGAAACTGCTTTTATATAATAAGTTCCTGATGCGGTAACAGCATTCGGTGAAGACAACGATGCCGTAGCTCCTGAATTTGTCCAATAAGAAAGTGTCAGATTTGAAGAACTTCCTGCTGTAACAGCAGAAGCCGTCAAATTAACAGTTGAAGGAGCACAAACTGAAGCTGGATTTGTAACAACAAGATTTGCAGACTTTGGATTTACCGCGGCACTCGCAGAGTTGTTCGCTGTATTCGTATCTATTCCATTTGGTAATGATGCTGTATTGGTGTAATTTCCAGATGCATTTACAGTTGCAACAATTTTTAATGTCATTGAAGATTGTGCTTCTACATCACCAATAGACCAAATCCCTGTCGTTGAATCGTAAATACCAACTGATGGTATTGAGCTAACATAAGTATAACCAGAAGGAAGCAAATCAGTTACTGAAATTCCGGAAACATTATTTCCCCCCAAATTACTAACTTTAACTGTAAACTCCACATTAGAGCCAATACAAGGTGTCGCAATATCAACTGTTTTAGTAATTCCTAAATCGGTACACAAAATTACCGAGGCTGTTTTAGAAGGAGTTTGAGCTCCACATGCTAATGTATAAGACACCGAATAATTACCTGTCTTTGTTGCAATATATGTAGAAGAATTAGCTCCACTAATTGCTGTTCCATTGTAATACCATTGATAAGGATCAAAACCTGTTTGCGTTGTTAATCTAGCAGAATTGTTTGTACACCCACCTCCTTCAATATAAGTTAAGGTAGGATCATCTGGTAGAGATGCAAAAGTCGAGAAAAAACCAGCCATAGAGAAACCTCCTGCTTGTTGCACGATAGAAACGGTAAGTTTAGCTTTACTCTCAATAGAAAGAACTTCAGGTCTCCCAATTTGTTCACTATTAAAATTTATTATATACCAGCCTGTAGAACCTATTTGATAACGTGCTTTAACTCCAGCTATACTGGTTGTTTTTACACCATTAATTGTAACATCTTCAGAAGAACTTCTTAATAAAATATATCCAAAATAGTCTAAATTTTCTAATTTATAGTTTTTAAATTTTGATGTTTCTACAAACTCTGATCCACCACATTCTGATACTGGAGCAATTGTCGAAATATCAACTTCACAATTTTGCGCTGTACCAGAATATACTGCCACTCTTTTGTCTGCAATAATTCTTGATGCAGTAAAACTTGTATTTTTTACACCATTTATAAAAGTGTGAAAGGATCCTGCCGATGCTAAATTTATAGTTGTTCTATTTACTAAAACTCCTGTAGTTGAATAACTCTCCACTGTAATATTAGTATCATCTTTTGTTGCCACAACCGTAGTTTGTTCAGCAGTGTCATTACCAGTTCCTCTTTCAAGAAAATATTCAGTTCCTAAAACAGATTCAGGAGGTATTTGATTGTAAGCGCCATCTCCACAGCCGCCAGGCATATCTATCGCCGCCGCCGTATTCATAACAATCGGATTTGATGATTCCACTAATGTTCCTATTGGTGCTTTAAATAAATAACTCTGCCCAAGATTTAATGTAGCTGTAACAGCATTGTTAATTTTTATAGTAGTATTATTAGCGGTAGCCATAATACTATATATCGGCCTTTGTTCACCAAAAGAACTAAAAGTTCCCAATGATCCATCTCTATAATAACCAACTCTAAATCTTATTCCAAGCCCAGCATCTCCAAAACTTGTTAGAGCTGCGTTTCCCTTTATATTAGCATCTCTGTTTTCATCTTTGTCATAATCATCTGAAGCAATATTTCTCAAGTTTACAGCTGTAGGTCCAGTGCTTGTTACGATTAATCCTACTCCGTTAAGAACAGTATTCAAAGCATTCATTGGAAGATCTCTTGCTAAAAGTGAAAATCTATACACTGCTGGACTTCCTTTTTTAGCTTTCAAAGTTGTCACTGTTGTACCATCACTTTTTGCGACTGTAATATCAACATCTGCAATCGAATTTGTAGAAATTACAAGTTCATTTGCTTTACTAAAATATTGCCAAGGAGCTGGCGCAATGTAATGCTTAGTATAAAATTGAGCAGAAGCACTGTACACAGTTAGTAATAAAAAAACAATAAGAAAAATTAGCCTAGAAAATCCAGGCTTACAAAAAGTAGAGTTACGCATAGACAACTTGAGTTTGTGGAACAGAAATTTCGGGTACTAAAAAACAGATGATTGTTTTTAGCATATTGATGAGATATGAGAAAAAATATAAAATGGATTTAAAAAAACTTAGAACAGCTTTTTCAAGACATACATATAAAAAAGACATTATGCAGACCATTGTCATATAGTAATTTAAGACTATAAAAGTCTCACTGGTTTTAAATTAAGTAGATTTGGAAAGTGCGAAAGTAAATCGCGAAATCAAATCGAACCTTATTATTCCGACAAAGTGCACATAAACTCGTCAAACAACCGTTTTTAACAATTGTTCATCGCTTAAAAATTAAAATTATGTAAACATTTGACAATGAAAGGACTGAATTTTCTTAAATAATTGCGATAATTTAAAATTCCTACAGAATTTATTGACAAATAAGTAATTAAACGTAAGAAGCAGAAAAGACAAAACAAAATGATTTTCCAATAATATTATTGAAAATCAATTACATAACAAAAAACTAAATAGCAAGTGCTATTGCAAAAATTTGATATTACGCTTTAAACCATCAAATTTTGTTCTTTTGATAGGGGAATTTTTAAAGACTGCTCGAAAAGTCTCCTCAGTAATCTCTAACCAATCTTTTTTAGTAAAAGAAAGCAAGTCTGGATTCGGATCAAATAAAGGTTCTGAGTGCGGTTTTGAAAATCGATTCCAGGGGCAAACATCTTGGCAAGTATCACATCCAAACATCCATTCATCAAATTTTCCTTTCATTTCTTCAGGAAGGTTTTCTTTTAATTCGATGGTATAGTACGAAATACATTTACTTCCATCTACAATGTACGGAGCTACAATTGCCTGCGTGGGACAGGCATCGATACAAGCAGTACAAGAGCCACAATGGTCTGTAACAGCATGATCATATTCTAATTCTAAATCAATAATAAGTTCTGCAATGAAGTAAAAAGAGCCAACCTTTTGAGTAATCAGGTTACTGTTTTTTCCAATCCAGCCTAAACCGCTCTTTGCTGCCCAAGCTTTATCTAAAACAGGTGCTGAATCAACAAAAGCACGCCCAGAAACTTCGCCAATATTTTCTTGAATAGAATGAAGAAGTTCTTTTAGCTTATCTTTAATTACAAAATGATAATCTTGTCCATAAGCATATTTAGAAATCTTAAAACTTTCATCATTTTGGAAAGAATCTGGATAGTAGTTAAGTAAAAGCGATACAACACTTTTACCATCATCTACCAATAAAGTAGGATCTAAACGTTTGTCAAAATGGTTTTCCATATAAGCCATCTGACCATTCCGATTATTCTTAAGCCAATTTTCAAGTCGAGGAGCTTCTTGCTCTAAAAAACCTGCTTTCGAAATACCGCAAGAAAGAAAGCCAAGTCTTTTTGCTTCTTCTTTTATAAATTTTGAATATGTTTCTTTTGAATTGATACTCATCGTTTAGAAAATGAAACTTCAACGTTAATAGGTTTTAAAGTAATTAGTGGGTTAAACTGAACGGTATCATTATCAGATTTAATAGTATACTTTTTAACAATCTGAGATATCGTTAAACACATTTCATAAATGGCAAATCCAGTTCCGATACACATTCTAGGACCAGCTCCAAAAGGATAAAAATATTGCATTGATTCCTTTTTTTGTTCCCCAAGAAATCGTTCTGGAATGAATTCATCAGGATTATTCCAATATTTTGGATTACGGTGCAATTCATAAAAAGAAACTCCAATCAAAGTGTCTTTTTTAATTTTAAATTCAGCCAAAGAATCATCCTCAAGATTTTGTCTGTCAGTAATCCAAGCTGGCGGATATAAACGCATAGACTCGTTCAAAACGGCATTCGTATAGACCATTTTTTGAAGCTGCTCGATACTATTGCTTGTTTGCGATTCAACCTCAATAATCTCCTCAAACACCTTTTGTTGAACATCGGGATATCTTCCTAAAAGATAAAGTGTAAAAGTTAATGCGTTTGCCGTAGTTTCATGTCCTGCAATAAAGAGAACTTTAATTTCATCAATCAATTGTTCAATAGACATGCTTTCGCCCGTATCTTCATATCTGGTTTCTAGAAGCATGTTCAATAAATCATTAATTTCTACATTCGAAGCTTTTCTTTCTTCGATGATTTCCTTAATAATATTATTATTTTCCTCCGCTAACTTAAGATGTTTCTTGACCTGTCCACTTACTGAAAACCACCAAGCTTTATGCGGAAGTCTAATTTCCTTAATCAAGAAGTTTTGCACTTCTTCTATAATAAATTTAATGCGATGAAATTTATTCTCAGCATTCGACAGCTGGAATAAAGATTTTGCGACAACATTAAACGCAAGATTACTCATAACCGGAAAAAGATCTATTGGCTTTTCTTCAACTAAATTATTTACTTCCGAAGCAATAGTCAGATTCATATTATCAACCAGCTGATTCATTTTTTGTTTATGAAATGCCGGCTGAATAAGTCGTCTCTGTTTTAACCAAAAATCACCATCGCTAGTTAAAAGTCCCTTTCCTAAGTATTTGGAAAGATAAACCGACTGAAATTTAGATTTATTATAATTCTTTTGATTCTTAACTAAAATATGCTGTGCAATTTCATTATCTCGTGACAAGATTATATACTTAGAAAAACCAATTCGTATAGAAAAAGAATCTCCAAATTTCTCAAAATATCTTTTATGAAAGGGAATCGGATTTCTACGAACACCTTCAGCATCCTTAAAAAATCTAAGCAAAGATAAATTCTGAGGGTAAGTATATTTAAACTTGTCGGACATACAATTAAAACAAACCTCCTTGTATATTTGTGTTTATTTTTCCGAGATGTTTATACGCTTTATCAGTAACTTCTCTCCCTCGAGGTGTTCTCATGATAAATCCTTCCTGAATTAAGAAAGGTTCATAAACTTCTTCTATAGTTTCACTGCTTTCACTAACAGCTGTAGCCAAAGTAGAAAGTCCTACTGGGCCGCCTTTAAATTTATTTATTATAGTAAGTAATATTTTATTATCCATTTCATCCAAACCATGAGCATCTACATTTAAGGCTTTTAAAGCATACCTTGAAATTTCTATATCAATTCTTCCATTTCCTTTAATTTGAGCAAAATCACGAACTCTTCTTAATAATGCATTTGCAATACGAGGAGTTCCACGGCTTCTTCCTGCAATTTCAATTGCAGCTTCTAAATCAATAGGCATTTTTAGAATAGATGCACTTCTTTCAACAATAGTGGTTAAAAGTTCTGTTGTATAATATTGTAATCGTGACGATATACCGAAACGGGCTCGCATTGGAGCCGTTAATAATCCAGATCGCGTTGTAGCTCCAATCAAAGTAAAGGGATTCAAATTAATTTGAACTGTTCTCGCATTTGGTCCAGATTCAATCATGATATCAATCTTGAAGTCTTCCATTGCAGAATATAAATATTCCTCAACAACAGGACTTAATCGATGAATTTCATCAATGAACAAAACGTCTCTTTCATCTAAGTTTGTCAGCAGACCAGCCAGATCTCCAGGCTTGTCCAATACGGGACCAGAAGTAATTTTAATACCAACTTGCAGTTCGTTAGCCAATATATTTGCCAAAGTCGTTTTTCCTAAACCAGGAGGTCCGTGAAAAAGTGCATGATCGAGTGCTTCACCACGCTGATTAGCAGCGGCAACGAAGACTTTTAAATTTTCCAAAACTTGATCTTGTCCGGCAAAATCATCAAATGATAGCGGACGCAATCTTTTTTCAAGATCTAACTCTTCTGAGTTATATCCTTTAGTAGTAGGATCTAGATTTTCATTCATCCTACAAAGATATATAAACTAATCAGTTTGTAAAATAGCAAGACTGAACGATTAAAACTTTAACTAAACAAAAAAGGCTATCATTTCTGATAGCCTTTGATTATTTTTAGTGGTGTAAAACTTCTTCACCTTCTTTCATTGGTACATTTTGAGGAACAAAATCTACATCATGATTTGGGTTACTGTAGTCATACGGCCAACGGTATACGTGAGGAATTTCTCCTGGCCAGTTTCCGTGAATATGCTCAACTGGAGTAGTCCACTCTAAAGTTGTAGATCTCCATGGATTCTGAACTGCTTTTTTACCGTAGAAAATACTGCTAAAGAAGTTGTATAAGAATACTAACTGGAATGCACCTCCTACAAGAGCAAATGTTGTAATTAAAACATTCACATTTTGTAAATCGTCAAATAATGGGAAGTTAGTATTTGTATAATAACGTCTTGGTAAACCAGCTAATCCGATAAAGTGCATTGGGAAGAAAACTCCGTAAGCACAAACTGCAGTTACCCAGAAGTGGATATAACCTAAGTTTTTGTTTAACATTCTTCCGTACATTTTAGGGAACCAGTGGTAAATACCAGCAAACATTCCGTAAAGTGCAGAGATACCCATTACTAAGTGAAAGTGAGCAATTACGAAGTAAGTATCGTGAACGTTAATATCTAAAGTACTATCTCCTAAAATGATCCCTGTTAAACCTCCAGTGATGAAAGTAGAAACCATTCCAATAGAGAATAACATTGCAGGGTTAAATTGTAAGTTACCTTTCCATAAAGTTGTAATCCAGTTGAACGCTTTTACAGCAGATGGAATTGCAATCAATAAAGTTGTAAAAGTAAATACAGATCCTAAGAAAGGATTCATACCAGAGATAAACATGTGGTGACCCCATACAATAGTTGATAAGAATGCAATTGCAAGAACTGACATAATCATCGCTCTGTATCCGAAGATTGGTTTACGAGAGTTCGTAGCCATAATTTCAGAAACAAGACCCATTGCTGGTAAGATTACGATGTAAACCTCAGGGTGACCTAAGAACCAGAATAAGTGCTCAAACAATACTGGAGAACCTCCTTGGTAATGTAAAACCTCTCCTGCAATATAGATATCAGATAAGAAGAATGAAGTACCAAAACTTCTATCAAAAATCAATAATAAAGCTGCAGATAATAATACTGGGAATGAAATAACACCAATAATAGCTGTTACGAAAAATGTCCAGATTGTAAGAGGAAGTCTAGTCATAGACATTCCTTTAGTTCTTAAGTTAAGTACAGTAACAATGTAATTTAAAGATCCCATCAATGAAGATGCGATGAAAATAGCCATAGATACTAACCATAATGTCATACCAGTTCCAGATCCAGGAATTGCTTGTGGCAATGCACTCAAAGGAGGATAAATTGTCCATCCTGCAGATGCTGGTCCAGCTTCAACAAATAAAGAACATAACATTACAACTGCTGATAAGAAAAACAACCAGTATGAAATCATGTTCATAAATCCAGATGCCATATCTCTTGCTCCAATTTGAAGTGGTATCAATAAGTTACTGAACGTTCCACTCAAACCTGCCGTCAGTACAAAGAATACCATGATGGTACCGTGAATTGTAACTAAAGCCAGATAAATATCATTTGCCATTACACCATCAGGTGCAAATTTATCTCCTAATAAAACATTAAATATTTTGAAAGACTCTTCTGGCCACGCTAATTGCATTCTGAAAAGCAAGGACATTGCAATCCCAATTACTCCCATAACAATACCAGTAATCAAGTATTGTTTAGCAATCATTTTGTGATCAATACTAAAAATATATTTAGTAATGAACGTTTCTTTATGATGATGTTCGTGCTCGTGATCGTGTCCGTGATCGTGACCGTGCGCTTCTGCTGACATATATTTGTACTTTAAATTTTCTTAATAATATTATTTCATCGCAACTTTAGCTACAGCTGCTTTAACAGTATCAACAACTGTTTTAACAGTGTCAATTACTTTTGCAGCAGTATCTGCAGTTGGTGCAGCTCCTTCAGCTGGCTTCTCAGCTGCTTTTGCAGCTTTAATATCCTGAGCTAAAGTAGTTTTTTCACTTAACCATTTTTTGTAATCTTCTGGAGTATCAACTACAACTTTCATTTGCATATTATAGTGAGAAGCTCCACAGATTTTATTACATAATAATAAGTAATCAAATGTATAAGGATCTAAAGCTGTACCGCCTTTTGCAGTTAACTCAGCACTTTTCTCTGCTCTAAGTTTATTGATGTTTGCCACTTTTTCAACCATAAATGGTAACTCTCTATATTCTGCAGTAGTATAAGT
>RCUH01000842.1_pt1 | contig 26831 bp, 17 predicted proteins | sample 2166191 | NCBI WGS metagenome assembly RCUH01 (sample SAMN09932848, study PRJNA488358) | compost metagenome | feature: garden; material: soil; isolation source: compost soil in an enriched community after 214 h of incubation | place: Germany: Experimental Botanical Garden Goettingen | collected...
ACTAAAAACGATTCGAACGGAATCAATATTTCGGAGACTATTTTTTATCAGGATAATAAGCCAAACGACGAAAGAAATCAGAACGCAAAAAATACATCTAAAAGTGATGCTTATTCCCTTGATTTAGAATACACAGAACCTGTTACAGATTCGTTGAGATTGCGTTTTGGTACCGATTTTGACTGGCAAAGTTCTATGAACGATCAAAAGACATTTAATTTTGATGATGCATCACAAGAATATTCAGATTTAAATTTATCGCTGACTAATTATACCACATCCAAACAAAATTCTATTACGCCAAAAGTGGGTATTAGTTGGCAAAAAAGTAAATTTACGCTGAATGTAAATTCAAGAACGTCGATTGTGGAGTTTGACAATCATTCTTTTTATTTAAATCAAACTACAGATCTGAATAAAAGATATATGTTGCCTTACGGAACGGCACAGCTCCGATATAAATTCAACCGTTCTAAAAACTTAACTTTCAAATACGATTATTCTAATGCGCTTCCGTCGGCAACACAATTAATGCCAGTTGCAGATTTGAATAATCCATTAAATAGTGTGATAGGAAATCCAAATCTTAATCCGATTGAAAAAAGCACAGCAGGTATCGATTTTAAGAATTTTGATTTTAGAACGCGTTCTGGCTATAGTTTATTCCTTAAAGGAGATTATTATAACAATGATATCGTTTCGACATCTATATATGACGACAGCGGAAAAAGAAATACGACTTATGTAAATATTTCAGGAACGTACTCGGCTTCGCTTGGAGGAAACTGGAACCAGCAGATTAAAAAAGATGCTCACACTTTAAGATACGGTTTGCGTTTAAGCGGTAATTATAATTTTGATAAAGGATTTACAAATGCTGTTCTGTATTATGCCAAATCGGTTGTAGTAACGCCAAGTGTTTATGCTTCTTATGATTATGGAGAAGTGCTTTCGATTGCACCATCTTACAGTTTATCATACAATGAAACGAGATATGAGAATTATTCAAGAGATGCCACTTCAAACGTAATTCACAGAATTAATATGCAGACCACATCGTATTGGCCCGCTAATTTAATCTTCGGAAATGACTTTGGATATACTTATAATTCGAATATTTCAGATGATTTCAAAAAGGATTTCTTCCTTTGGAACACGAGTCTTTCTTACGGATTCTTGGATAAAAAATTATATGCTAAAGTAAAAGTGTATGATGTTTTAAACCAGAATCAAAGTGCAACAAGAACTATTTCGCCAACCTCAATCCGAGATGAAGAGAATACAGTTTTAAAACGATATGTGATGTTTTCTTTAGCCTATAAAATTGGAAACTTTGCTGAAAGCAAAAAAGGAGGAAAAAAACAAAGAGGATCTTGATTTTTTCTTAGGTTCTGAGGTACTATGATGCTAAGGGTCTAAGATTCAAAGAAACAAAGATTCAAAGGTTACAAAAAATGCCTGTCAAATTAAATTTGACAGGCATTTTTTGTATAACTCATAACTCATAACTCATAACTTTTTCCGATTAATCCTGTGATAAACCGTAAACCTAATAATATCACGATCGTAGAAATCTACACCGCTGGCGCGTCTTTGAAAGTTTTTTAAATAACCCAGTTCTAAACCAAGATTTGGATTGAAATGATAGCGCAAGGCAACATAAAAACGGTTTTGATCAAATGTATTTCTGCGATTGTCTTTTCCGAAATTGAATAAAATTTCATCAGAAATAGTTCCTTTTATACTCCTTCCTTCTTTTTCCCAAAGGGTAAACATCGATTGTAAGCGGTATCTAAATCGGAAAGCATAGGAGAATTCATCTAAGAGTCCGTTTTTATCTGCTTTTTGAATGAATCGTTCTTCCAGCTGAAAACGGTTATGAAAAGTGATTTTGGCAATATCATTGATCAATGTTACATCTTGTTGGCCTCGATATTCTGGCACAGAATAATCAGGATCAATATTTGGGTTTTGAGTATTGACACTAAAAAAAGCAAATCCAGCACCCAAATCTACCATTTTAGTTGCCCTGTAACGGGCTTGAGATCTTATAACAAAAAGATTCTCATGTACAGGATTTACAAAGCTTCGATTATCAAATTCAGAATGAATGGACCATTTTTCAGATAAAGGAAAAATGTTGTAATACCGAATCCAAGTCAAAGTCTGCTGGTCGATATTTCTTTGGTTTTGGCCTGTAATAAACTGGCTAATAAAGAATAGAGTAAATATAAGTTTAAAGGTTCTGTTCAATTGCTATAAATTCAGGCTGCGAATTTATACAAATGATCTCATTCCTAATTATATTAAAATCTGTTTTATGCTTTTTTTTGTGAAAATAAAAAAACGAGATGCATTTTAATGCATCTCGTTTTTAATACTAAAACTAACTAACCTAACCGCTTACAGTGAATACTTAAATGTAACTCCGTAAGTTCTTTGATCACCAAGAACTCCAGCATATTGTCCAGTGTTACCACTTGCAGGCAATAATTGCTCATAGTAATCTTTATTGAAAAGGTTTCTTCCCCAAAACTGAATAGATAAACCTTGCGAAGCACGGAACCCTAAACGAGCATTAAAGATAGCATAACCTTGTACAACTAAATATTTTGAAGCCGAAGGGCTTGAAGAAAATTCAGAACGAGCATATCCGTCAGCAGCGAAGAAAATTTTTCCAGCATTACCAAAGAATCTTGCATTATCAGAAAGCTCACCCCCAAGTGAACCTGCCCATCTTGAAGCGCCTGGCAATTCTGTTCCAGAAACATCTTTGTAAGCTACTTGAACTCCATTAACAACAAGTCCTGTTTCTTCTAACGGAAGTGGCGCATTTGTAAATTTCACATATTTACCGTCTGTATAAGTTGCAGCACCATTGATGGTTAAGTGTGAGCTGATAACAAAACTAGCATCCAATTCTGCACCTCTTACACGTACTTTATCTGCATTGGCAAGATAACCGCGATTTACTCCTAACTCAGCCGCTTGAACGTTAGTTTGGAAATCTTTGATATCAGTATTAAAGAACGTTAAGTTGAAGATTGAATTTTTAAATGGAGAAGTTTTTACACCAAATTCATAATGATATACTTTTTCAGGCTTAATCACCGCAAGTTCAGTCATTGGCTGTCCAGCTGAGTTTGATGGAAGTCCTGCTACGTTAACTCCAACAGGTTTGTAACTTTTAGCGAAAGTACCATAAATATTAATTTTGTCAGACGCTTTATAAGTAAGTGTAATGTTTCCAGAAAAGTCTGTATTGTCTGTATCTGAATCAAATGCCTGATCAGAGTAAACTGATTTTTTCAAAGCCAATAAGGCAGGATCAGTAGTTTGAAGACCTCCGTAGGTTTTACGAGAATAGCTGGCATCTTTTTTGTCAAAATTATATCTCAAACCTGGCAAGATGTGGAATTTTTCTGTAACAGCCCAATCAAGTTGTCCAAATACAGCAGCACTAGAAGCTCTAATTCTTGCATCAGTATGAATTCCGTAACCTTCAAAAAGACCTGGAGTTTTCCATAATGGACTAGTTGAGCTTTGAGAGAATCTCCATTGCGCATTTCCAGATTCTTCTGTACCATTTGTTTGAGAAGTTTGGTCAATAAAGAACACACCTGCCACACCGCTAATTTTTGAAGTTAATTGTCCAGCATAACGAACCTCTTGCGTAATTTGAGTCTGTCTTGTTGGGTTTTGAGATTTAGCTAAAACCTGTAATCCTGTAAAATCCCTGTCATTTGATGGATCCCAGTTCCAGAATCTCCAAGCAGTTGTAGAAGTAAGTGTTCCGCCTCCAATTTTGGTGTCAATGTTTAACGAAACCCCTCCTAAATCTTGTCCAGAACGCCAAGGAGTATCGTGATCTATCTTGCGGTCAAAAGCATTTAAACTTGGCAATTGATAGTTTAAATCTTTAATAATAGCATCAAACTGACGGTATGCAGCTCTCTGAGTAGGAGCAACACCAGCAACAACCTGAGCATATCCGTCAGGACGCTGTGTTGTAAGATCTCCTGCAAAAGTAACATTTGTGTTTTCTGTAGGAGTCCATAATAATTGTCCTCTAAAACCTTGGTTGTTCAAAGTATTTGTTGGCTTTCCTGTAACAATATTGTCAATTAAACCATCACGTTGAGTTCCTGAAAAAGATAAACGACCAGCAACTTTTTTTCCTAATGCTCCTGTAATAGAAGCTTTAGCTTGTAAAAAAGCATAATTACCATAACTCAATTCAAAATCGGCACCAGTTGTAAAACTTGGTTTGCGAGATGTAATGTTGAAAGCTCCAGAAGTAGTGTTTTTTCCAAATAAAGAACCTTGTGGACCGCGTAATACCTCAATTTGCTCTACATCGATAAAATCTAAAGTAGTTGCTGCCGGACGAGCGTAATAAACACCATCTACGTAGAAACCAACTCCAGGATCGATACCATCGTTGGTAAGTCCGAATGGTGAACCTAAACTTCTGATGTTGATTCCAGTATTTCTTGGGTTCGAAGAATACAATTGAACAGAAGGAACCAATTCTTTAATACGGTTTACGTTAAACGCTCCCGCTGCTTCAGCTTGTTTTCCTGTAACAACAGAAACGGCAATTGGCACATCTTGTACTTTTTCAATTCTTCTTCTTGAAGAAACGACTACTTCTACAAGTTTGTTTTCTTCACGTAAAGTTACCAATAGAGGCGAAGCTGGTATAGCTGTAATTTCAAGTTCAGTAGTATTATAACCAATATATTGAACTAAAAGTGTAAGAGGTAATTTACCTTGTGATTCGATTGAAAATCGTCCTTCAGAATCTGTAATTGTACTAAAAGTTGTTCCTTTAATTACCACGTTGGCTGCTTCTAAAGGAATATTTTGATCTGTTGTAACAACCCCGTCTATTTTTTGAGCAAATGAGATTGAGAACGTTAAAACTGCAAGTATTGTAAAGATATTTTTTATAGATGTTTTCATTTTTATATTAAGTATATATGATTAGTAGAGTTTAAAATTAAATTTTTTTTACCAACACATACACATCATAGATGAAAGAGTATTCACAATTGTGAAATTATAATTATGTTTTTTTTGCAAAAGATTTTGTCCACCTGATTTACTAGAATGTACTTTCATGAGTTAAAATTTTGTAAATGATTAGTTAATTATTTTTGGCAAATATATATAATTAATTCTATCGATTTACTAGACTTTAAAAAATATTTTTTTATTTTTTTACGAGCGAGGCGATTGTGATGCCTTCCATAGCCTTCAAAGTTTTGTCTCTAATTAGCATTAAACCGTGACGCAGACTACATTCAGACTCGGTTTTACAATCAGAGCAAGGCTCGTAAAAATTTAAAGAAGCGCATGGCAAAAGTGCAATTGCACCGTCAAATAATCGGTGAATTTCTGCCAAAGTGATGTCATTTTTGGATTTAATTAGATAATATCCGCCAAATTTTCCCTGCTTACTGCTCACAAAACGGCCGCGCTTTAGATCTAATAAAATCTGTTCCAAAAACTTTTTTGGAATGTTAGCGCCATCAGCAATTTCTACCGTTCTAGAAATGTGATTTTCGTCTTGTTCTGCTAAATAAAGTAAGGCCTTAAGGGCGTATTTTGCTTTATGTGATAACATCTATTAATAAATTGTAAAATGTAAATGTATGATTTTTTAAGATTGAAACCTAAACTTGAAACTTGAAACAAAGAAAATTAGAACCAGAATAAATTACCAGCCTCCGCTAGATCCTCCGCCAGAGAAACCTCCACCGCCAAATCCACCGCCGAAGCCACCGCCTCCGCCGAAACCACCACCAGATGATCCGCCGCCGAAGCCTCCAAATCCGCCTCCGCCACTTCTTCCAAGATTGCTTAGAATAATAACATCGAGTAGGCTAGGGCCTCCACCGCCATTGTTGCCAGAATTTCCTCCACCGCCTCTTTTATTTCGAGAAAGTAAGATTAAAACAATTACGACAATTACGATAAAAGGCAAAAAAGGAAAGTCTTGTCCTTTTGCTTGTTTGCGTTCGCCTTTAAATTTTCCTTTAAAAACATCAATAATAGCATCAGTTCCTTTATCAAGACCATTGTAAAAACTTCCAGCTTTAAATTCTGGTATAATGATATTTCTGATGATTGTTCCTCCAATACCTGCCGTTAAACGGTCTTCAAGACCGTATCCTGGATTGATGGCAATTTTCTTCTCGTTTTTAGCTAAAAGAATGACGACTCCATTATCATCTTCTTTAGTTCCTCCAATTCCCCAAGTTTGGCCCCATTTAGTTGCTAATTGGCTTACATCTTCTCCTTTTAAACTTTCAATTGTAATTACTACGATTTGAGTTGTAGTAGAATCGGAGTAACGAATTAGTTTTTCTTCTAATTGTGCCTTTTCTGTAGAACTTAAAATGTTAGCGTAATCGTAAACAGAAGTCTGGAAACTTGGTTTTGGTGGAATCTCAAATTGCGCAAAAATAGCATTGCTGATAAATAATGCGATAAATAAAAAAGTGATCTGAAAAATTCTATTAGAATTTGGGATTTTAATTTTGGAATTTTTCATTATTTATCCTTTTGAGATTTCGTTAGATAGTTCGTTTACATCATCTTCCCGAGAAGGGAAATATTTTTTAAGCTGTTCTCCGGCATTTATAATACCATCAACAATTCCTTGTTTAAAATTTCCGGCTTTAAAGTGATTCACCATAATGTCTTTAGTGCAATCCCAAAAATCATTAGAAACTAAATCATTAATTCCTTTATCGCCGCAAATCACGAAGTTTTTGTCTTCAATTGCAAAATAAAGCAGTACTCCATTCTTCAATTTAGTTTCATCCATTCGTAATTCATGAAAAACTTCTAAAGCCCGATCAAAATGGACTTTAGAAGTTGTTTTTTCTATATGCACTCTAATTTCGCCAGAAGTATTATTTTCGGCCATACGAATAGCTTCAACAATTTCTTGCTCTTCTTCTTTGGTTAAAAAATCTTCTACTTTTGACATGGAAATTATTTTAGAGTTTAGATTGTAGATTTTAGATTGCAGATTAAATCTGAAATCTAAAATTGTTAATCAAAAATATTAAATATTTAGAATTTTACTTCAACAGGTTTGTCTGCGCCAGTAGATGCTTCAAAGTATGGTTTTTCTTTGTATTCGCTCAAGAACCAGTTGTTTGGAATCTTTAAAACATATCCGTTGTAAACTTGTACCGCTTCGTTAAAACGTGTTCTAGCTGTTAAAATTTGGTTTTCAGTACTTGCTAATTCGTCCTGTAATTTTAAGAAATTCTCGTTTGCTTTCAAAGTAGGGTATTGCTCAACAGAAACCAATAATCTTGATAAAGATGAACTTACTCCGCTTTGAGCTTGGTTAAATGCTGCTAATTGCTCTGGAGTTACATTACTAGGATCAATTGTTACCGAAGTAGCTTTTGCACGAGCTTCAATTACTGCTGTTAGAGTTCCTTTTTCAAAATCTGCAGCTCCTTTTACAGTGTTTACTAAATTCCCAATAAGATCATTACGTCTTTGGTAAGCCGTTTGAACATTTCCCCATTCTTTATTTACAGCTTGACTGTGTTGCAAAGCTGTATTTTTAATACCAATTGACCAAAATGCGATAATAGCAATAAGTGCTACAATAATTCCTACAGGGATTAACCACTTTTTCATATTTGTTTTGATTTAAGTTTATTTCTATTTTTAATTACAATTCGTTTTTGATATCGTTCAGTTGCGTTTTTATCGACTCTAATTTACGTATTATTTCAAATTTATCTAACGTTTTCTTCTGACCCTCTTTTAAGTGTGTTTTGGCTCCTTCAAGCGTAAATCCTCTTTCTTTTACTAAGTGATAAATCAATTGAAGATTCGTAATATCATCTGGAGTGAACATCCTGTTTCCCTTTGCATTTTTTTTAGGTTTTAGAATATCAAATTCACTGTCCCAAAATCGTATCAAAGAGGCATTGACATTAAAAGCCTTGGCTACTTCGCCAATACTGTAATATCTTTTGTCTTTAGAAAGTTCAATATGCATGGTTCGTTTTTTTCTATTTTACTTCAAAAATAGTATTTTTTGTATTATTAATCTAATGATTGATTTTCTTGGTTTGCCATTTGCGAAATTGCCACATATTCTACAGCCGAAATATTTCCGTAATAGAAATTCAGCGGATTAACTACTTTGCCATCTTTATGCACTTCATAATGGCAATGCGGACCTTCAGATCTTCCCGTACTTCCTACATAACCAATAACATCACCACGTTTCACTCTTTGTCCTGGACGGCAGTTGTATTTGCTCAAATGGGCATACAGACTTTCATATCCAAAACCGTGCCTGATCACAACATGATTTCCGTAGCCAGAGGCATTATCGTCAGCTCTTTCTACAATGCCGTCTCCAGTTGCATAAATTGGTGCGCCTGTATTGGCACTGAAATCCATTCCGTTATGCATTTTTCTCACTTTCGTGAAAGGATCAATGCGATATCCAAAACCTGACGCGACACGTTTCAGATTTTCATTTTGAACTGGCTGAATGGCAGGAATTGCTAACAATAAATTTTCTTTAGCTCCAGCTAATTTTAAAATATCATCTAAAGATTTAGACTGAATTGCTAGCTGCTTCGACAGTTTGTCAACTCTTTTTGTTGCATTCAGAACCAATTGAGAATTGTTATATCCTTCTAGCGCCTTGTACCTGTCAGAACTTCTAAAGCCAGCTCTCCGAATCGAATCTGGAATTTCAGCTTTATTAAAATACACACGATAAATATTATTGTCACGTTCTTCTAAGGCATCTGCAGCTTCATCAATTTCGTCCAGTTTTTTATTCAAAATGGCATATTGAAGTTTTAAATTTTCAATTTCACGTGCCTGTAAACGATCTTTTGGGGTTTCAAAATAAGGTGTGTTAATTAAAAGAACAAAAACTAAAAAGCCAAACAATGCCGAGGCTAATAAAAACAGTAGGGCATAACCAATTTTAATTCTTTTTCTGGTTTTTATTTTCGTATAAGCCAGATTTTCTGGGTCGTAATAATATTTTACTTTCGCCATATTTTAAAATACGCTATTTTTGCTCCCTGTAAAATAAGTTAGTCGAATAAAACTGCTAAATGTTTCAGCTCTTCAACACTTTTTTTACAAGAATTAATGATTAGATATTGGGGCTATTTTATCATTAGATAATGCGCAAAGTAGGCAATTTATTGTTCAAATTATAAGTTTTTTAAATACATTATAAAAAACTTAACGCATCATCAAATGAATATATTAGCTAATGATCTAGTTTTCAAATTGACACAATAAATTGACACATTTTTCTAATTTAAATATGAAATCACAAGACGTACGTAAACAATTTTTAGATTTTTTTGAGAGTAAAGGGCATACTATTGTTCCTTCAGCTCCTATTGTTCTTAAAGACGACCCAACCCTAATGTTCAATAACTCGGGGATGGCCCAGTTTAAAGAATTTTTCTTAGGAAACGGAACTCCAAAAAGTCCAAGAATAGCCGATACGCAAAAATGTCTTCGTGTTTCAGGAAAACACAACGATCTTGAAGAAGTAGGTATTGATACGTACCACCACACAATGTTCGAAATGTTAGGAAACTGGTCTTTTGGTGATTACTTCAAAAAAGAAGCGATCAATTGGGCTTGGGAATTATTGACAGAAGTTTATAAAATTCCAAAAGAGAATCTTTATGTTTCTGTTTTTGAAGGAAGTAAAGAAGATAATGTTCCGTTTGATCAAGAAGCTTGGGATATCTGGAAAACATTAATCGACGAAGACCGAATTATTCTTGGAAACAAAAAAGATAATTTCTGGGAAATGGGAGATCAGGGACCATGCGGACCTTGTTCTGAAATTCACGTTGATTTACGTACTGCAGAAGAAAAAGCCTTAGTTTCTGGAAAAAGCTTGGTAAACAATGATCACCCGCAAGTTGTTGAAATCTGGAATAATGTATTTATGGAATTCAACCGTAAAGCAGATGGTTCTCTAGAAAAACTTCCTGCACAGCACGTAGATACCGGAATGGGATTTGAGCGTTTATGTATGGCTTTGCAAGGAAAAACATCAAACTACGATACTGATGTTTTCATGCCTTTGATTAGAGAAATCGAAACCATTACAGGTGCAAAATATACCACTAATGATGTAACAGGTATTAGTGAAGAACAAAATAAAATGAATATTGCTATTCGTGTAGTAGCAGATCACGTTCGTGCGGTAGCTTTTGCTATTGCTGACGGTCAGTTGCCTTCTAACACGGGTGCAGGATATGTAATTCGTAGAATTTTGCGTCGTGCTATTCGTTACGGATTTACTTTCTTAGGAACAAAAGAGCCATTTATTTTCAAATTAGTTGAGACTTTAAGCGAGCAAATGGGAGATTCTTTCCCAGAAATCAGAACACAGAAAGCACTTTGTTCGAATGTTATTCGTGAAGAAGAAAACTCTTTCTTGAGAACATTAGATCAGGGATTAATTCTTTTGGATGCTGTAATTTTAAATAATGCAGGAGATACAATCGACGGTAAAAAAGCTTTTGAATTGTATGATACTTATGGTTTCCCAATCGATTTAACGGCTTTGATTCTTTCAGAAAAAGGATTGAAATTAGACGAAAAAGGATTCCAGGAACAATTGCAATTACAAAAAGAAAGATCACGTGCAGCTTCTAAAGTGACTGCTGGAGACTGGAATGTAATTGTTGAAGATGATATTCAGGAATTTGTTGGTTACGACAGATTATCACAACAAGTTAAGATTACGAAGTTCCGTAGAGTTGAAAGTGCAAAGGATGGAGAAATTTTCCAATTAGTTTTCAACGCGACGCCATTTTACGGAGAAAGTGGTGGACAAACTGGAGATAAAGGATATCTGGAAGCACAAAACGGTGATATTATTTATATTATCGATACTAAAAAAGAAAACAACCAAACGATACATTTGGCAAAATCACTGCCAGAGAATCTTACTGGAACTTTCAATGCCGTTGTTGATGCTATTCAAAGAGCTAAAACTTCTTCAAATCACTCGGCTACGCACTTGTTGCACCAAGCCTTACGTAAGATTTTAGGAACTCATATCGAGCAAAAAGGGTCGATGGTAAGAAATGCTTCATTGCGTTTTGACTTTTCTCATTTTGCTAAAGTTACAGAAGAGGAATTATTAGAGGTTGAAAATTTTGTAAACGCAAGAATTCGTGAGAGTTTGCCATTAATCGAGAAAAGAGCGATTCCAAAAGATCAAGCTCTTGAAGATGGTGCAATTGCTTTGTTTGGTGAAAAATATGGTGATTTAGTTCGTACCATTAAATTCGGAGATTCTGTAGAATTATGCGGAGGAACGCACGTTGCGAATACATCTGATATCTGGCATTTTAAAATTGTTTCTGAAGGAGCTGTTGCTGCTGGAATTAGAAGAATTGAAGCAATTACAAGTGAAGCTGCAAAAGAATATTTTGAGTCTCAAGCAATTTCTTTTGGAGAAATTAAAGAAGTGCTTAAAAATGCTCCAGATCCTGTAAAAGCGATTCAAGCATTGCAAGATGAAAATGCTCAATTGAAAAAACAATTGGAAGTTTTATTGAAAGATAAAGCTAAAAATATGAAAGCTGATTTGGCTAAAGAATTACAAGAAATCAACGGAGTTCAATTCTTAGCAAAACAAGTAGATTTAAACCCAGAAGGTGCAAAAGATTTAGCTTACGAACTAGGAAATGCTTATAATAATCTATTTGTAGTTTTCGCTACAGCACATGAAGGTAAACCAATGTTAACGTGCTACATCTCTAAAGAAATTGTAGCAGCCAAAAACTTAAACGCTGGACAAGTTGTTCGCGAATTAGGTAAATACATCCAAGGTGGAGGAGGAGGACAGCCTTTCTTCGCAACTGCAGGAGGTAAAAATGTTGACGGAATTGGGGAGGCGCTTATTAAAGCGGTGGATTTCCTAAAGTAGTTTTTTTAATCTCGCAAAGACGCAGAGTCGCAAAGTTTATTTTTTAAGCTTTGCGACTTTTTTTTAAGTTAATCTTTAAGATTTTCGATGTTAAGCTGAAGGTTTTTTAATCTCGCAAAGACGCAGAGTCGCAAAGTTTATTTTTTAAGCTTTGCGACTTTTTTTTAAGTTAATCTTTAAGATTTTGGTTGTTAAGCTAAAGGTATTTTAATCTCGCAAAGACGCAGAGACGCAAAGTTTTTTAAATTTTATTTTTGTAAGTTTATACTTTAATTTTACAAAAATGAATGAGAATGAAATTTCGGCTATTGTGGTTGATGTTTGTTATAAAATACATGTCAAATTGGGGCCAGGATTATTAGAATCAGTTTATGAAGCAATTTTGTTTCATGAATTAACTAAGAGAGGATTGAGTGTTGAAAGATAAAAAACATTGCCTGTTATTTGGGATCAAATAAATCTGGATATTGGATTTAGAGCAGATTTAATTGTTGAAAATAAAGTAATTCTAGAGATTAAATCTATCGAACAATTGACAGATGTACATGCAAAACAAGTTCTCACATATCTTAAAATCACAAAAATGAAATTAGGTTTACTAATTAACTTTAACGTACCAATTATCAAATTTGGAATAAAAAGAGTAGTTTCAAATCTTTAGTATAAAACACTTAAACACTTAAATAAAAAACAGAGTCACAAAGCTTTAAAAAAAACTTTGCGACTCTGCGACTTTGCGAGATTCTTTACCCGCAACTATTTTCTTTCGCCTATCTGCTGGCGCCACATAGCATAATAAAGTCCTTTCTCCACAATCAAATCATCATGTTTACCTTGCTCGATGATTTTACCTTGTTCTAAAACGAATATTCTATCAGCATGCATCACAGTTGATAAACGATGCGCGATTAAAACTGTAATTCTGTTTTTGTCTGAAATATTTCGAATTGTATCATTAATTTCTTCTTCGGTAATAGAATCCAAAGCAGAAGTCGCTTCATCAAAAATCAATAAATTCGGATTTCTCAAAATAGCTCTTGCGATAGATAGACGCTGTTTTTCACCGCCAGAAACTTTAATTCCGCCTTCTCCGATTGTGGTATTTAAACCATCTTCGGCGCGTTTCAGAAGTTTGTCACAGCTTGCACGTTTTAGTGCGTCATAAAGCTCCTCGTCGCTTGCATTTGGTTTAACGAATAGCAAGTTTTCACGGATTGTACCAGAGAATAATTGTGCATCCTGAGTTACAAAACCAAGCTGTTTTCTTAGATCTAATAAATCAATTTCGGTTGAGTCAATATCATTATACAAAACCTGACCTTCTTCTGGCGTATACAAACCGACTAATAGTTTTACTAAAGTTGTTTTTCCAGAACCAGATGGCCCAACAAAGGCAACAGTCTGACCTTGCTTGATTTCGAAATTAATATTTTCAACCGCTTTAAATTTGGCAGTTTTATGCTGGAAACTAACATTTTCGAAAAGCAGTTTCTGAATTGCACCAATATGTTTTGGAGTTTTTGGGCGGAATTCTTTTGGAGCATTCAATAAGTTTTTGAAATTCTCCATCGAAACTTTTGTCTCATTTAAAGCAATGATGAAGTTTCCTAATTCCTGTAAAGGACCAAAAATAAAGAAGGTAAAGAATACCATTGTCAATAAATCTCCAACGATAATTTTTCCTCCAAATAAGAAGTAATACAAGGCAAAAACAACACAAGTTCTTAAGAAATGAACGGTTGTTCCTTGAATGAAACTTAAACTTCTAATGAATCGGATTTTCTGTAATTCTAGTTGAAGAATCTTAAACGTATTTAAGTTTAAACGTTTTTCTTCCTGATACGTCAAACCAAGACTCTTTACCAATTCGATGTTTCGTAAACTCTCTGTTGTAGAACCTGCTAGTGCATTGGTTTGATTCACAATTTTTCGAGAAACAATTTTGATCTTTTTCCCTAAATACAAACTTACCAAAGCAATAATTGGAGCCGTAATTAAAAAGATAATTGAAATTCTTAAATCGATTCGGGCAACATAAACGATTACGAATATAAACCCGATAATAGTTTGAAAGATTAATGAAATAGAAAGCGTAATCAGTTTTTCTGAGTCGATTCTAACTTTTGTCAGTTTGCTTAAAGTTTCACCGCTTCGCTGATCTTCAAATTCTGCATAAGGAAGATCTAGAGACTTTTTGATTCCGTCTGTATACATTTGAGCGCCCGTTCTCTGAATGACAACATTGGTGAAATAATCTTGAAAATTTTTGGTAATTCTAGAAATCATGGCTGCTCCAAGTGAAAGCCCGAGCCAGAAAGCTAAAGATTTTATAAATCCGATTTCGTTTCCTTTGTATTTTGCCAGTCCGACACCGCAGTCCTGCATTAACTTTCCCGTGATTACTGAATCTGACAAACTGAAACAAATGTTGATGGTAGCCATTATCAACGCAAAAAACAAGAGCATTTTATGTTTGATAATGTAGGTATATAGTAATTTCATATAAGATTTAAAAAAAATGGAAGATGCAAAAATAAGGAATTGTTTTAGTTTCTAGAGTTGGTTTTTGTTATTAAAAATGTAATTTTTATAGTTTGATTCTACAAAAATAAATTAAGGCTTTTTCAATTATAGAAATTATTAAGCAAAAGGCGAGAGTACAGAAGTTTTTGGTAATAGATATTTAATTTTTTGTTAGTTGTAAGATTATTATATATTTGATCTATAAATACCATAAACCATGAAAATAAAATTATTCTTTTTTAGTGCTTTTGCATTACTGTTATCATCATGCTCTAGTGATGAAAAATCTCCTTCACAAGAAACCGAATCCACATTTCCAAAGACAATTTCTTATGTTTATCCGTCAATTTATTTAGGAACAAATAGTAAAGGAACTCTAACTTATGATGGTAATAAAATCCTCAATATTGTTCGCGAAGATTCAAAAACAGTATTTACATATAGTGGAGACGTAATAATTAAGCAAGAAGAGTTTAGTATAGAAAATGGAAAAGAAATTAAAAACGAAGAAGTTTCGTATAGTTATGAAAATGGAAAACTAAAAACGAGAGTTTTTAGAGAAAGTATAAGTGCCGAATATCCTGACGGTTATTTTATTGAGAAGGTGGTTTATACACATAATTCCAATGGAACTATTTCTTACATTAATTATGCGGTTGATAATGTAAAGAAAACCGAAAGTAAAGATGGAGAAGGAACTTTAACGTATAAAGACGGAAATCTAATAAAAACGGAAGAAAAGTCTGGTTCTTCAATCACAACATTAGTTTTTGAATACGATTCCAAAAAAAATCCCTTGAAGAATATACTAGGTTTCAATTTATTATTAAACGAAATTGATGGATTTGGAATTAATAATATTGTAAAAACTACAAGAACAACAACTGAATTTCCAAATCCATCGGTTTATGTAACTACTTATATTTATAATGATGCTTCCTATCCAACAAGACATACTTCATTTGACGGAGGAGGAAAAAATATTGAGTATGAAATAGAATATACATATTAATACTAAGTAATATTTAAACTTATAAAAAAACCAAATACTTCTGTGTTTGGTTTTTTTATTGGTGAAAATTGGTGAAATTCGTGTTTAAATAATAGACCATGCAATTCAGAACCCAAATACCCATTTCAAAAAGTAATAATCCAATCCATTACGATTCGAAAATACTTTCTATAGGTTCTTGTTTTGCGGAAAATATGGCGGAGAAATTTGATTATTTTAAATTTCAGAATGAAACAAATCCGTTTGGGATAATTTTTAATCCAGTTTCAATTGAGAAATTATTTGATAGAGTTTCTAAACAGGAATTGTTTGGAGAAAAAGATGTTTTCTTTCATAATGAACGCTGGCACAGTTACGAAGTGCATTCCGACTTAAGTAACTCAGATCGACAAGAATTGCTGGAAACGCTCAATAGAGCAATTACAGAAACGCACAAACAAATTAAAGAAGCGACGCATATTATCATCACTTTTGGAACTTCTTGGATTTATAGAAATCTAGAAAAAGATGAAATTGTTGCCAATTGCCACAAAGTGCCTCAAAAACAATTTTCGAAAGAATTATTATCAGTTGAAGTGATTCAGAAAAGCATTCAAAATACAATCAATTTAATTCAGTCTTTAAAGCCAAGCATCAATTTCATTTTTACGATTTCTCCGGTGCGACATATAAAAGATGGTTTCGTAGAAAATCAATTGAGTAAGTCACATTTGTTTACAGCCTTGCATCACGTTTTAAAAACTCATAATTCAAGACTCATAACTCATAATTATTTTCCTTCTTACGAAATTATGATGGATGAACTTCGTGATTATCGATTTTATGGAGAAGATATGCTTCATCCCAACCAGATTGCCATAGATTATATTTGGAAGCTTTTCAGCGAAAGCCACATTTCAGAGAACAGTTTTTCTGTGATGAAAGAAGTAGACGAAATACAAAAAAGTCTGCGTCACAGAAGTTTCAATCCAGAATCAGATCAACATCACAAATTCTTAGCAAAATTACAGCAGAAAATAGAAGCCTTAGGCGAAAAACTTCCGCACATAAAATTCTAAAAAAAACTTCTCGCCTTAGTGTCTTCGTGGCAAAACAACAATAAAATTTTAGAATAATTGCTCAGAATTATGTAAATTGTTAAAGTTTAAATTTTACATTTTTGTAAATGTGCAACTCTGCTTTTTTCAGAAGCAATTTTAATCTAATCCGATTTTATTGAAGTATGAATAAGAAACCAGTTTATTTTCTTAAAAAAACACTTCGTTTCCTAATGTGGTGCGTGGTTTCTATAATTGCACTTTTACTACTTCTTATAATCTTAATTCAGGTTCCGTCGGTTCAAAATTTCGTTAAAGACAAAGCAATTACTTATCTTGAAGGCAAGATAAAAACAAAAGTTTCTCTAGATAAAATCTTGATCAAATTCCCTAAAGATGTAGTGCTGGAAGGTTTTTATTTTGAGGATCAAAAGAAAGATACTTTGTTGGCAGGTAAACGATTAGAGGTTGATGTTGACCTTTTTAAATTAGTAAGCAGTGAACTCGAAATTAATTCGGTTTCATTGGAAAATGTAAAAGCAAATATATCAAGAAACAAAGAAGGGGTTTTCAATTTTGATTATATTATAAAAGCATTCGAATCTAAAGAACCAAAAGTTGAAGATCCTGATGCTAAACCTTTCAAAATTTCTGTTGTAAAAGTAAATCTGGATCAGGTTAAATTCAATTTTAAAGATGATTATTCGAAGAATGATATCAAAGTAAACCTTACTCATTTTGACACCAAATTCAAAAAATTCGATCTCGATAAAATGGATTTTAATATTCCGAGCATCAATTTGAATGGTTTAAAAGTCGTTTTAAATCAAGATGTTGTAGAGAAAATTGCCGAAGTTTCAGTTAAAACGGCCGATACAATTTCAAAACGGCCAGATTTTAAATTGGCATTAAATAAAATCACTTTATCTAAAATTGATATTTTATATGACAATAAAGACTCTAAACTCAATTCAGGCATTCGTTTAGGAAATTTAAATCTTGCTGTAAAACAAATTGACTTAAACAAACAGCTTTTAGATTTTGATACTTTCGAAGTAAAAAATCTTAGTGGAAATCTACGATTAGGTGCAAAAGACAAACAAATTGAAACTCCCAATTTAGATACAACTGCCATAAAACAAGCAGGCTGGAAAGTAAAACTCAATGAAACCAATCTGGAAAATATTGCTTTCAAATTTGATGATATGCAGTCAAAACCTAAAACAAAAGGAATTGATTATGCACACTTGGATTTGGATAAATTTAATTTTAAAGCTGAGAAACTGTATTATGGAAATGATACGATTTCAGGAAATATAAAAACACTTACCGTAAACGAAAAAAGTGGTTTACAAATTCAGTCTTTTAAAACCGATTTCTTTTATGGGCCGAAAAATGCTTCGTTGGATAATTTGTATTTAAAAACTCCGCAAACGCTTGTTCAGGATAAAATTAAAGCTGAATATAAATCACTAGAATCACTTCAGAAAGATTTGGGAAATCTTGGTATTGATGCAAATTTGAAACAATCTAAAATTGGTTTCAAAGACATATTATTGTTTGTTCCAGATCTTCAAAATACTAATCCGTTTAAAAGTAATCCAAATGCGATTTTGTATGTGGACAGTCGTGTGAGCGGAAAGGTAAAAGATTTGAATATTTCGAAATTTGAAATGAGCGGAATCGGTTCTACAAAAGTTTCCCTTTCGGGGAAAATTGCTGGACTTCCCGATGCTCAAAAAGCTTATTATGATTTGAATATCAAGAAGATTTCAAGTACTTCGAAAGACATTAATCTGTTTGTGCCTGCAGGAACAATTCCGAAGAATATTCAAATTCCTTCACAATTAAGTTTACAGGGAAAGTTTAAAGGATCGGTTCAGAATTTTAAAACCAATTTGGCTTTAACTAGCAGTTTCGGGAATGCAAAAGTTGATGCGTTGTTTGATCAGCGCATTAAAAAAAGAGAAAAATACGATGCTCAGATTTATCTTCTAGATTTCGATTTAGGACGTTTAATCAAAAACGATTCCATCGGAAAAATTACGCTTAAAGCGAAAGTTAAAGGAAATGGTTTAGATCCTAAAACCGCAAATGCAGCGATTGATGGTTTGGTACAGAAAGCGGTTTTTAATCGATACACCTATAAAGATTTAGCATTAAAAGGAAATATCGAAAATGGTTCTTTTGCAGTAAAATCGGGAATGAAAGATCCAAATCTGAATTTCGATTTAATAGCTTCTGGAGATACAAAAGATAAATATCCGACCGTAAAATTAAAACTGAATCTGGATATTGCCGATTTAGAAAAACTGAATCTGCATGCTGGTCCTATGAAACTCCGCGGAAATGTTGATGCTGATATTGCTAACAGTAATCCTGATTTTCTTAACGGAAAAGTGTTTTTGTCGAACATTCAAGTTTTGCAAGATGCAGAACCAATTGTTTTAGATTCTATTCGAGTTTTGGCTTTTGCAGACAAAGACAGCAATTCTATTAAAATTTCGTCTCAATTTCTAAAAGCCGAAGTAACTGGAAAATACAAATTGACGACTTTGGCAAACTCACTTCAAAAATCATTGTCAAAATATATTGATCTTAAAAATCCAAAAGTCAACGCAGAATCAGACGAGCAAAGACTGGCGTTTATGCTAAAAGTAGATAATGATCCTGTTCTTTTTAAATTATTGCCAAAATTAACTGGATTAGAGCCTTTTACCATAAATGGAAATTATAACAACCAAACAGATTCTTTGACAGTAAAAGGAACAATTCCGCGAATTGTTTACGGAGGCAACACAATTTCTGATGGGAAAATAAATATTGAAGCCAAAGAAAATGCGCTAGAATATTTAGTTTCTGTTGCGACAATTGAAAGTGGTTCATTAAAAATTCCGTTTACAAGTTTGTCTGGAAATGTGCAAAACAATATTCTGGCTTATGCGCTTGAAGTTCAAGATGCAAAACAAAAACAGCAATATTTTATTGCGGGCGAATTTAAAGCAGAAGATTCTAAAAATATTGTAAAACTTGATCCAGACAGCTTTATTTTAAATTATGATAAATGGAATGTCGATCCAGAAAATGCGATTGAGATTGGAGAAAAACGACTTTATGTCAATAAATTCAATTTGAGTAATAACGGAAACGAATTAAAAATTCAATCACAAGGAACACAAGATAATGCGCCATTGAAAGTCGATTTTGTCAACTTCAAAATCGAAACCATTATGAACATGGTCAAAAAAGACGAATTGTTGATGCAAGGTTTGATAAACGGAAATGCATTGGTTGAAAATGTAATGATAAATCCAACTTTTACATCCGATTTAAAAATTGATGATTTTACTTTTAAAGGCTCAAAAGTCGGTGATTTAGAAATAAAAGTAGATAATAAAACGGCTAATACGCTTGCGGCAAATGTAGCCTTGAGTGACGAAGGAAATGACTTAAAACTTACGGGAGATTATCTTTTAGATACTGGGAATTTTGATTTTGATGTGGAGATTAATAAACTATACATCAAAAGTATTCAAGGTTTCAGTATGGGAAATATTACCGAAGGACAAGGCTTTTTGTCTGGGAATTTTAAATTAACAGGAAATACTTCGGCTCCAAAAATTAATGGAGAACTGAATTTTAATGATGCTGGATTTAGAGTAACACAATTGAATTCGTACTTTAAAACGAAAAACGAAAAAATCACTTTTAATGATGGAATCATTTCATTTGATAAATTCTCTCTTTTTGATGAAAACGACAATGAGCTGTTTGTAAATGGAACTATTCAATCTCCAGATTTTGTCAAATATAATTTTAATCTGTTGGTCGAAGCTGACGATTTTAGAGCAATTCATTCAAAAGCAAAAGACAACGATTTGTTCTATGGAGATTTATTCTTAGACACAAAACTGAATATCAAAGGAAACTTGGATAGTCCGGTTGTTGATGGAACGATTAAAATCAATAAAGAAACCAAGTTTACAGTAGTTATGCCACAGTCAGATCCTTCAATTGCCGATAGAGAAGGAATTGTAGAATTTGTGGATGAAGACAATATGTATTTGAAACAAACGGTTGATATGCAGAAAAAACTGAATCAATCGGAATTGAAAGGAATGGATGTTAATGTGGCTATTTCGATCAATAAAGAAGCGGAATTAACTTTATTGATTGATAAGTCTAATGGCGATTATTTGAATTTAAAAGGAGAAGCAGAATTAGTCGGCGGAATTGATCAGTCTGGAAAAACAACGTTGACTGGGAAATATGAATTTTCGGATGGTGCTTATCAGATGAATTTCAACGGAATAAAAAGAAAATTTGATATTCAGAAAGGAAGTTTTATTACTTGGAACGGCGAACCAACAATGGCAACTTTAAATATTACAGCGATTTATAAAGTAAATACAGCACCAATTGATTTATTAGGAAATCAGTTAAAGGGGCAAACCCAAGCGGTACAAAATACTTATAAACAAAAACTCCCTTTTCAGACTTTATTGAAAATGAAAGGAGAATTGCTGAAACCAGAAATCTCGTTTGGAATTGTACTTCCTGAAGGAAATTATAATGTTGCTTCAAATGTTGTAGATATGACACGGGCAAAACTGAAACAATTAGAGCAAGATCCGGCAGAATTAAACAAACAAGTTTTTGCCCTTTTATTGTTGAACAGATTTGTGGGCGAAAATCCGTTTGCGAGCGAAAGTGGCGGTATAAATGCAGAATCTTTTGCCAGACAGAGTGTGAGTAAAATACTTTCGCAACAATTAAATAATCTGGCGGGAGATCTTATTGAAGGATTTGAGGTCAATTTTGATTTAGAATCGACAGAAGATTATACGACAGGAACAATGCAGAACAGAACCGATCTGAATGTTGAAGTTTCTAAAAAACTACTTGATGATCGATTGAAAATTACCGTTGGAAGTAGTTTTGGTGTTGAAGGACAAGAACGTGCCAATGAAGAAACAACCAATATTGCCGGAGACGTTGCATTAGATTATCAATTGACAAAAGACGGGCGTTATATGGTTCGTGCTTATCGTAAAAATCAATATCAGGTTGCGGTTGAAGGGCAAGTTATAGAGACTGGAGTTGCTTTTGTGATTACGATGAGCTACAACAAATTCAGAGAACTTTTTCATCGAACCGAAGCAGAAAAACAATTGATTAAAGAAGAAAAAATTCGAAAAGAAAAAGAAAAACAAAAAAAGAAAGAGGAGAAAAAGCTGCAAGAGGACGAAGACGAAAATGAAATTAAGGGAAATGAGCAAAAAACATAATCATATCAATATATATTTAAAGTATATCGTACTGCTTTCCTTATTTTTTGCTGCTGGATGCAGCAATACAAAATATCTTCCAGAAGGCGAATTGCTTTATACTGGCGGTTCTGTAACCATCAAAGATTCGATTATGAAAAAGAAAGATCGAAAAGCATTGGAAACAGAATTAGAAGGTTTATTGCGCCCAAAACCGAACAAACAAATTTTCGGATTGCGTCCTAAATTATTGATATACAATCTGGCTGGGCAACCTAAAAAAGAAAAAGGAACAAGATATTGGCTTCGTAATAAAGTTGGAGAACCGCCCGTGCTTTTTAGTCAGGTCGATTTGGACTATAATGCATCGGTTTTGCGAAATTTTACAGAGAACAGAGGATATTTTAAAACGCGCGTCAGTGCCGATTCAACTGTTCGAAATAAAAGAGTTACCGCAGAATATATTGTGACACCAAGAAAACAATACATTATCAAAAGCGTTACATTTCCTGACGACTCTTTAAAAATGTCAAAAATTATAGCCAAAAGTCACAGAAGAAGTCTCTTAAAAGTCGGTAAACCATACGATTTAGACGCGATAAAAGCTGAAAGAGAAAGAATCGATGCAAGATTAAAAGAAAAAGGCTATTTCTATTTTAATCCAGATTATATTTTGGCTCAAGTAGATAGCAGTAAAGGCGATCATGAAGTGCGAATCAGATTGGTTATAAAAGATGATACACCAGTAAAAGCTTTGACTTCTTATAAGATTGATAAAATTTTTGTGTATCCTAATTATTCTCTAACGAATGATAGTGCGGTTTACAGAAAAAGAAATATCACGCAATATAAAGATCTCACTATAATTGACACGACAGAAACTTTTAAACCAAGAATATACGATCGAACGATTTATTTCAAAAAAGGAGATGTTTACAATCGAAAAGATCATAATTTAACCTTAAACCGATTTGTAAATCTGGGAACTTTCAGTTTTGTAAAGAATGAGTTTAAACCGTCGGATTCTATTCCCAACACTTTAGATTCCTATTACTATTTGACTCTTTTGCCTAAGAAATTTATTCGTGTAGAAGTGATTGGAAAAACCAATTCGGCGAGTTATACAGGAACAGAATTAAATCTAAACTGGAATAATCGTAACTTTCTTAAAGGTGCTGAATTGTTTACCGCTTCAGTTTTTGGTGGTGCCGATTTTCAGCTTGGTGGTGTGAATAAAGGGAAAAATATTTATAAACTTGGAGGTGAAGTTAGTTTAACCTGGCCAAGATTTATTACTCCTTTTCATATTGAAGGGAACAGCGAATATGTGCCAAGAACCAAAGCAACCTTGCGTTACGAATACCAGAAAAGAACGCAATTGTATGCCTTGAATTCTTTTAATACTTCTTTTGGTTATATGTGGAAAGAAAATATTCGTAAAGAACATCAATTGAATGTTGTTGATGTGACTTATGTGAGTCCGAATCACGTTACGCCAGAATATATGGCAGATATTGATAAAGATCCAGCTTTGGGAAAAGTAATTGAAAAACAGTTAGTTTTTGGCCCGACTTACAATTATACGTACACCAATACGATACAGAAGCGTAAAAGGCATACAATCTATTTTAATGGAGAATTGGATTTGGCTGGAAATCTAACAGGGACACTTACGGGAGCCAATATTAAGAAAAATGATACGATAAAAATCTTTGATGTTCCGTTTAGCCAATACGTAAAAATTAGATCCGATTTTAGACATTATTTGAAGCTTGGAAAAGAAAGTGAATTAGCCAGTAGATTGATTGTTGGAGCTGGATTTGCCTACGGAAATTCGAGAACACTTCCAGCATCTAAGCAGTTTGTTGTAGGAGGAACCAATAGTATTCGAGCTTTTAGAGCACGAACTTTAGGGCCAGGAAGTTATGTTATTCCGCAAAATACAAGTGATAATTATACACCCGATCAATCAGCCGATTTAAAACTGGAATTTAATACAGAATACCGAGCAAAGCTTTTTAGTATTGTAAGAGGAGCTGTCTTTTTGGATGCAGGAAATATTTGGCTTTTGCACGCTGATCCTGATAAACCTGGAGCTGAAATCTCAAAAGATTTTATGAAAGAAATTGCCATTGGAGCAGGAGCAGGTTTACGTTTCGATTTATCGTTTTTAGTTTTAAGAACAGACTTGGCCATTCCGCTTCGAAATCCTGCCTTGCCAGACGGACAAAGATGGGTAATTGACGATATTAATTTCGGAAGCAGTTCCTGGAGAAAAGACAACCTGATTTTGAATATTGCTATTGGATATCCTTTCTAGGTTTTTTGCATTTTTTTTCTGCCACGAATTCATGAATTTTTGTTAATCTATGAGGATACTTATGATTGAATTTCACAAATTAAAATTTGTGAAATTGGAAAAATTAATAGACAAAGAGATTAGTGAAAATTCGTGAATTCGTGGCGAAAAAAGAAAAAAATGAAGTAAATTGGTCTAAAATATTTTATTAGAATGCAAAACTTGATCAAAAGAATTATAGGTGTTGGAGTTATTGTTTTAATAATTATTCTGGGATTTAAATATTGCCAGTTTAAAAAAGAAGACGATTCAGATATTCAGTACAATACCAATTTAATTCAGCAGCAGATTCTTAACGTTGGTAAATTGGTGGTTACCGAAGGACATTTCTCAGAAGTTATTACCTATAAAAATCAGCAGAAGTATTTAATGGATATGATTTCTTTTGAGAAAAAAGCCTTGATTGTGGTCAATGCAAATGTGACTGTTGCTTACGATCTTCATCAGATGAAATATGATATTGATGAAAAAAATAAAACCATCACGATTTTAAATATTCCGAAAGAAGAAATTACTATAAATCCAGATATTCAGTTTTACGATGTTGAGCAAAGTAAACTGAATCCGTTTACGGGAGATGATTACAATAAAATCAATAAATCGGTAAAAGCCAACTTGGCTAAGAAAATCGAAAAGTCTACCCTGAAAACCAACGCCCAAAACAGACTTATAAGTGAATTGTCTAAGATTTTAATTATGACCAATTCAATGGGTTGGAAATTGCAATACAACGGAAAAACTATCGAATCTGAAACAGAATTGACTCAGGATTTGAATTCAAAGTTGTAAATAAGAATCTCGCAAAGACGCAGAGTCGCAAAGCAAACTTTAAAAAGTAAAAAACTTTGCGACTCTGCGTCTTTGCGAGATTAAAAAAAATCGTAAAAAAAAACTTTGCGCCTTAGTGCCTTTGTGGCAAATTAGGCAAAGAACTATCAAAAATCAAATCCAATCCTCCAGAAATTAAATGCGCAATTTCAGGACGTCTTTCTTTCAATTGATCCAGATAAACCAATACTTCCTGTAAAAGCTGTTTCTCATCTGAATCCTTCAAAAGTTCAGCAATCTCAACAGATAATAACCAGTCATGTGAGTGGTTGTTTTTTAGTTTTTCAAAAACAGATTTCAATTCCGATTTAGAGTCTTTATTATTTCTTATGTTTCTAACTGTAGCATATAAAACTTCCAATTCATCACGCTCGTCAGTATGTTTCGCTTTGATTGTTTTTGTTGAAGGAACAATATTAATTAAGTCAAAGCTATTTACATCGGCTGGGCCAGAAAATGCAGAAATTACTTTTTTGCCAATTGCCATGTCATAATTACCCCATTCAGGCTGAAACAAAACAGTTTCGCCATGCGTTACAGTACAATTTCTAAAACTGATTAAAATAATTTCTCCATGAAGATTTCTAGAACCTGTAATAATTTCACCTTCAACAATAATATTACCTTCAAATTCCAATTTTACAGTTTCATTTTCTACAATACTGTAAGCCTGTAAATCCTTCGGGCTCATATCTTCGATAGCCAGATTGAAACCTTTTAATTTCCCAATCGGACTTCCAAATCCATGTGGATGTGTTAAAGTTCCATGTCCAACTAATTCTTTTTCACGATAAGAAAGTGCTGTTTTTCCTGTAGTCTGAATATAAACTGGTTTTCCTTCTTCTTCAATTACATTGGTAAAAACTCCCGAAATCTGTAAGCCCGTACTCAATTCAATAGTTCCTAAAGCATTCGAATGAATCAGTTTTTGAATTCCAGAAAGTCCTCCTGTGCGAAGTGCCATTTTATGAGCAAATTCTTCTAGAACTAAACTTAAATAAGAAAAATTTGGAGTCACATATAACTGTGGCTGTAACTGCGTAATATCAAAATTCTGATTCGCAGCCGAAATATCATAAGGGATTTTCTTCACATTATCGGTCATGCAGTGTGCGCTTTCGCCAATAGAAGAAAGCAATCCTGCGCCATATATTTTTGGATTTTCAACCGTTCCAATCAAACCATATTCAACCGTCCACCAATGCAGATTTCTAATTTGTGCCATTTCAGACAATTCACCCATATCATTTTGCAAATCGGCAACCGCTTTTTCTGCTTCATCGATTTTTTCTTGTGGTGTATCTTCTGCTTCTTTCAAAATAGAAAGGAGACGAATTGCTTCGTACATTTGATAATCTTTGTGAGAAGAAATTGCTTTACAGCCAATTTCACCAAAACGTCTCAAATATTCAGCATATTCAGGATTTGCAATAATAGGAGCGTGACCTGCACCTTCGTGAATGATGTCTGGAGCAGGAGTATATTCAATATGTTCTAATTGTCTGATATCAGATGCAATAACCAGAACATTGTAAGCCTGAAATTCCATAAAAGCATTTGGCGGAATAAATCCGTCAACGGCAACCGCTGCCCAACCAATTTCGCTAAGAATTCGGTTCATGCCATACATACTCGGAATCGAATCGATCTCGATACCAGTTTTACGTAAACCTTCCAGATAAGAATTATGGGCAACTTTAGAAAGATAATCTACATTTTTGCGCATAACATATCGCCAAACCGCTTGATTGATAGGAGTGTAATCGCTATAATCTTGAGGTTTAATAAATTGCTTTAAATGTTTAGGCAATCGCTCTAATAACGG
>RCUH01000845.1_pt1 | contig 26727 bp, 28 predicted proteins | sample 2166191 | NCBI WGS metagenome assembly RCUH01 (sample SAMN09932848, study PRJNA488358) | compost metagenome | feature: garden; material: soil; isolation source: compost soil in an enriched community after 214 h of incubation | place: Germany: Experimental Botanical Garden Goettingen | collected...
TTTTTGTGCTTACCACGACCAGCTTATAGGTATCGGTATCAAGGATAAAAACCTACATCTGCTCAGGATGAACTGGGAAGGGGAAGAAGAATATTCTTATCTATTCAGAACTGAAGGGGAGGCGATATACACGCTGACAAGCGATCCGGGTTTATCCGCTGATATCTTGATTAACGGGCCAGGGATATTTGGTCAAAACCAAAAATTGCCATCTAGTACTGCATTTGAACGGGAGGCAAACTTACACCAGCTCGACTGGCTTAGTCCCAGTGTCTTTGCCGTAGCTGTTAATTCTACTTTAGGCATGGTAACCTGCATGGTCACCCACGGTGAAGATATCAGGTTAAATACCTATGAAATAAATGGCCGGCCATTGACTTCAGTAGTTTGTCTCGTAAATGAAAGCTTTAATATATCGGAGCTATCGCCAGCTTTCTCCAAAATGTATAAAAGAAAAGACCACTATTATTTCACTGGAAGGAATATGATTGTTAGGGTTGAGCACAGTGGTATTATGGAAGTCATGGCGATGGAACATGCTGTATGGGCGTTTTCGATAAGCGGGGTACATGCTGCCCTTAAGATAGCCGTTCTCACAGAAGAAGGTTGCCTAATTGTCGTTCCTAAACTCACAGAAATGGTTATCGGTACCCCGTATTTTGCACAGGGACTCGGTGCACATATGGTGCAATTACTGCCCGATAATCATGTGGTACTAGCGACTCCAAAAAAAGCCCAGGTATATGATATTAGTGGCAAAAGAGCAGAACTTTTATTTGAGGTGATAACAGATAATGATATTGTCCAGATTTTAAATGTGCCTAAACGCAATCATTTCGCTTTATTGGAAGCGGATAACAGAATTTCAATACATGTAATTTCAAATGAGCGGTAGGCTTTAAATGCCCCCAGGGCTTTCGGTTTTTGGGAAAGGGGATAAGTTTAGCATGTGCTATCTGTTTTTACATGTAGCAAGTTTTCGGCAATAGAAAGCATTTACTGCCAGAAATTTGTATTGTGTTGAGATCTTGGTAAGTCTTCTGTAACAAAGATCATATTCACGATAGATCTTTAAATTAGGTCTTGGTGTTGGTAGCATCAATTGCGTTTTGGTAAAACCAATGTATTTGACATCATAAAAGTGCTCGTTCATTTTCATGCACTCCTTCCGGGTAGAAACAATAACCCTTTTGAAATCTGCATTTTCAGTCCCCAAGGAATCCGTGAGGCTGCTGGAAACTTTTTCAGTTACACCAGCTATGGCCTGATTAATCTTATCAAATATTTTCATCGCTATCCCCCAACTAAAGGTGTTAACTTAATGAACTGATAGTCGTATTTCACTGAGCTCGACCTGCTGTTCCAGGCTTTCAGACTGTTGGTTATCGATGAGTACAAAAAAGCCGTTTTTCTGAAAGGTATCCAAGGCGAGTTAAACCTGTTTTTCGACATCGATGAGTTTGCGGTTTTTAAGCTTGTATCCGTAAAGCGTCTTTTCAGCCTCAGTCGGCTCAACCAGGCCATTAAAATATTCAGGGAGTTTATTGTTATAGTTTTCGACCTCTTTTCTTACACGGCTGGAGATAACCTCTGATACGCTTACGGTGCTGGACTGGAAATGAAGCTGGATCTCTTGAAGGGTTTTACCAGCAAAGGTTTCATCTTTAGTAATGGTCATGTGGATGTATGGATAGCGGTTTAGAATTCGTTTTCACGATGAAAATTTTCTTTTTGCCAGGCAAATTTAAAAACAGACACTTTGTTGCTATTGTGATCTGATCATGATCTAATTCTCTGGTCACTCATAATGTCATGTTCATGAATCTTGAAAAAATGCCGAACGTGAACAAGGGCAATGAAATTTGTGTAGTTTAAAAAATATAAGCGATAATTGCGTATCGCTTTTGAGAAATGGGACATTATATTAGAAGTGCTCTTTTTGCGGTAGTTTGTTTCTTTATTGTAGTTTGTGTTTGTTAATTTGTTTAATATCAGTTTGTTTTGGATGTAGTATCGGTAAGCTGTTAACTGCTCTGGCTTCGGACCGTAAGAGCAATCTACCCGTGGAACTGCGTGACCATATCCGCACTTTCCAGCAGTATTTTTTTGCCCTGGTTCCTGATGATAAGGCGATCAAGGCGAGTGTCACCAGGGCTTTGTACCTGGCCGATGAATCGGCCAAAAAGCAGTATGATAACTTTCAGGAGAACGGTTTTACAATAACCTCATTGCGGCAAATATATCCCAAGAAATTACCTTGGACAGTATACAGCTTGATGTCGACCGTTTTCCATATCCCTTCAGGTGCTTTGCTACGCAAAAATTAGTTCGGTCCTCGTCTACGGTTTTTAGAAAGCTGATTAGCCAGGGCGTAGTGGATGATCTGAAAAACCAGACCGATAACAATCCCCATGGTTTTCTGATCAGAAAATTTGAACTGCTGGAGAACAGGGCTGAACAGTTAAAAAAGGAGCAGCCATGAAATTCTGGAATATTGTTTTCAAGCGCAGGACAGGCAGGGTACCGAAAGCTTTGGGCGGTGTACATAAGGGCACTTTGCCTGTAGCCAGGCATAACGCTGGGCCAAAGGATAAAAACGAATTATCATACCGCTTAGCGGGCAAGATACTTCGGGTGCATGAGGGGTTAGCCACTTTCCTGAACACGAAAACTAAAGGCATTTCAAAGCTTCGAATGAAGCTGTTTTTTACCTGCTTTCTGCTGCTAAGTGGGGCATACTGCCTGTACCTGATCTTATCTGCTGTACTCAATTTTCTGCAATAAATTATTAACCTATAAAACAATTGAAATGAAAAACAGGAAAAAAATATACAAAAAGAAAGTGTTGCTGATCTTTTTGCCATTGCTGGCAGCAGCTGTACTGACTACGGGCTTTTTTATGCTGGGCGGTGGGAAAGAGGTGTCAGGAGATACCATTAGTGATAAGGGGAAGGTGGATTTTTCATTGCCGGATGCCGCGAACAAACAGACCCTGGCCACAATGGAAGAGGGAAAAGTGAATTTTGTAACGAAGGAATTCAGGGGGACTTTTTATGGTAAACCGGCTTCGCAGACGCTATGGCCGGACCGCGGAAAGGGATTTACCGTGCAACAGGCTGCGCAGATGATCCAGGGATATGCTGTTTACCGCAATGACCTGGTGAACTTTCTCTCGGGAGAACCTCATTCGGCCTGGGTGAAGTTCGATATGGATAAGGGCGTCGGGGCAAACGGGAATTTCAACCAGCAGCAATACCATGATCCGCAGTACGGTTTTAATCTGCCCAAAGTGCTGGACAATTATAAGATCGGGGAACTGGCTGTTCCGGAGAAAAGGAAGAAACTGGAGGCTGACCTGCGCAATGGCCTGACGCCACTGGTGAGTACGGAAAAGGACGGCAAGCCCGTAAAGCTTTTGCTGGAGGCGATTCCAAGGTATGGCAAGTTGAATTTTTATACGCCCTAGGGCAAGATGGAAAAGCGCGAGCTGTTTATGACTAAGGAAGCACTGGCCGCTATGCTTGATGCCGGACAGGACAAAAGTAAAAATAAGGAGAAAGAGCAGGAAGCCGGAATGGGTATTGGTGGCTGATTGGTCCGGTTTTTTGGTTGTGTGTTTGGCGATCGGTTATTATTGGAGTTTGACTGTATATTATGGAAGGGAAAGTACCGGTTGCAATCGGTTATACGAGAACTGCGCACTTTGGGGATCCCCATGATCTCGACCGTCAGTCCGAAAGTATCCATAATTACTGTAAAGAGCATGGTATCGAATTAAGAGTGGTGCTCTGTGAAGAAGGTGAGAGAAGTCTGTCCTGGCATATTCTGGAGCGGATGGTGCAGAATTCCGTTGGGCGCTTGGATATGGTGGTTGTGGCGGAAATGGATAACCTTTCTCAGGATGTGGGCTGGCTACTTTTAAAGCAGGCACAGTTTGAGACCGAATACGGGGTGAGCATTGTATCAGCAGGTGGAAGTGAGCTCGACCTGGATAAGCAGGACGGGTTAACCATGGGCTGATTTTGGTTGTTTTTTTAATCTATAAAACTATTGTTATGGAAACATTTGATTCATTGAAAAAGGTGGTATTGGGTGCAGAGGTAGATGCACGGAAATTTTTTGGGAAGGGGAATAAGGCTGCTGGTGTGCGGCTGCGTTTGGCGATGCAAAAGGCTAAGGTGCTTGCTCAAGATGTGAGGGTTGAAGTGAGTACGCGCAAAAAGAAATGAGGTTGGTTTTTGAGTGGTTTTGGTTTGTGGGTGCCCGGGCTTTTGCCTGGGCATTTTATTTTAGTTTTTTAACGTTGAGATTGGTTATTTTCAGACGTAGGCCTGATTTTTTATCAAATAAAAGAGGCATTTTTAATGGTGATAAGTTTGCAGATAGCCTTTGGGATGTGCTGCATTGGAAGCCATAAGCATTTTTGGAATGTAGCGGCTAATTTCCTGTTTAGCAATTTTGGTTGTGTATCAAAAATGGGGGAATATAAGGCCGATTTTATTTTTTAAATACGTATTTTGCACTATTAACATCTCAAAAAATGGTCAAATTTTTCTATAAACTCTTCCTTGCATTTAGTTCAACCTACTTTATTATCATTGTTTATTTAATCAAGGAACACTTCAAATTTGAATTTTTAAACAGTTACTCTGAATTTTATTCCTGGACTATCCTATTTTTTATCTCGCTTGGATTGAGCGCAATCAGTTTTTTAATACTTTTTTGGGTAGGGGACGATAGTATAGCAAAGGCGGATGTCGTCGAAATAGAGATGGCCAACAACAGTTTCCTACCTACCTATCTAGGGTACTTTTTCGTTTCACTGGGGATTTCGGACATGCCCACTTTACTTTTTATTTTTATCATTGTTTTCCTATTTACGCTTTTCTCGCAATCATTATACTTTAACCCAATTTTCCTGTTATTTGGCTACCAATTTTATTTTATTAAGAATGTTAGTAACCAAAAGATTTTCCTGATTACAAGAAGGGAGCTTAAAACACCCGGTAGTGATGATTTTGATCACCTGAAACGGATCAACGATTATACATTTATAGAAATATAACCTCTCGATTATGAATTATTTGTTATCTAAAGTTAAAAGGAGACATGACCTTTTCAAGGTACTTTCTACCGATGATGAGATTTATCCGGCCCCCGATCTGGCTGAAGTAATTGACTACAGCCCCAATACCCTTCTGGAAGAGGGACAGTGGTATAAAATTGAAAACTTTTTGAATACCCCGTATCCGATACCGTTGATAGTGAACCCTTTTAGTTCTGCGAACTTTTCCCAGATCACTACTGACCTTGTAAAAAATACGGCTTACTTATGCGCTGTCCAGGGACAGAAATATTATTTCCAGATTGTAAGTTCATCGCAATTGATCAGTAAAAAATGGTTTAAGATAGATGAGCTCTCGATCCAATCCGATAAGCCGATCATTACATTGAACAAAGTTCCCGATGTGGTTTTTGACAAGGCCATAGGCATTTTGTATTTTCGCAAGCTATCGGCTGCAAACGTTATTTTTAATGGTATGGACCAGCTTTACCGTGCGGCAACAGATGCGGAAACACAGATATTTTTGAACCAAGGCTTTTTGCGTCCGATCAATAATTTTGACCACACAATGGTTAAGATCCCAAACCGGAAACGGATTGCGCTGGTAAGCGCCACACTCAATGCTTTTACCCAGGTTCAGAAAACCCAGATAACAGGATATATCCAAGGATATGTAAATGTACCTTATGTCAACAGTGCGTTTGAAATCGAAAATGAAGAACAGCTCAAGAATCTCTTGTATGGGATCGAGCAACGCTTTTACACAACGCAGCTTGGAAATACAAAACGGTTGGCCAATTCAGTTATCGATATCCCATAGGGGTATATTATTGGTATAAATCCAAAGTTGAGGTCCGGATTTCAATTGTAAATAGGATCAGGTTAGTTTTCAGGGGAGGCTTCTGGCAATCGAAATGTGAAAAGCAGGCCTGACTGACAATGTACCGCTCTGTATTTAACCATCACTATTTTTCTGCTTATTGGTTAATTGCTGTATAATTCTGTGCAAACCTAAGCAGCACGATTGTGCTTACTGGTCGTCGATGTTTATCATAGCCCATGAGATTGGGCACCACCTATCCAACCACTTCAACAGCAGTGATCCGGTATCGTTTTATAATTCGGAACTGCAGGCAGATAAATTTGCCTCTTCGGTCCTCTATAGGATGGGGGCTACTTTGACCGAAACACTCAGGCCACTTCAGATTGGGTTTCTTACCGCTACTGATTTTCACCAGACCCACCCGGATGCGAAAGTCAGGATGGAATCGATAAGGGAGGCGTGGACCGGTACGATGAAACAGCTGGACTATTCTTTTGCTGTCCCGCCTCCCCCAGAGGACGATGAGGAAGAAAAAGATAACCGCATAAATTTTAACGAAAACGATTTTTATTTGGAGGGTGAACCTATTGGGTTATCAGCCAAATCGAAAGAGCCGATAAAATTAACCGATGAGTTTGAGGGGATTATCACGCGGCTCAGGTTCAGCGATACCACAAGGGCTTCTTACACCAATCTTCGGATTATATCGGAAATACAGGTACTGGTAACCAAAACTTTCTATTCTGGTGATGGGGAAGCAGTGAGTTTTGATATACCCCAAAAGTGAACGATAGGGTTTGGGTAGCTGTCCCAGATGGTGAAGTTCTTTGCCATGCCTGTTTGAACAATTATGTATGGCTTCTGGAAAGGGGGAGGAAAATAAGTTTTAAAACAACTTATTTTGGCTCTCCGGGAAATAATGGGATATTAATAGCAATAAGGCACTTGCCCCGCTGAGGTTTAAAATTTTGTTTTTTTTGGCGTACGACGAACCAAAGAAAGTCGAAGGCTTTGTCCTGGTTTGCTTTAACATTTTATAGCGGTATTTTCCATTTGCCTATTTCGTATTCCTGATCCGCCTGAGTTCAACATGGTGTTTTATTACTACTTTTGTGGTAACATTTACGAAATCTTTGTAGGTATATTTCCTGCCCAGCTTTTGTTCATCACTGGTCATCATTGTAATTATTTCGTTTACAATATGCTTTGGCATGTTTCCATGGTGGCCTATTTTTCGGTAAAGCCTATCCAATATCGAAATATACCTGGCCAGTTTAAGGTCTTTCATAAAAGCGAAAACTTTGGCGATATATGCCCCGTATTCCGCTGTCGTTAAAGGGGTGACAATTTCTCCCCCTTTATCGTTGGTAAATGGGCCATTGAGTTTCTCAAAGCCAAAGAAAGTGGCAAGGTTTAATTTGGTATGACTGTTTTTCATATAGACCAATACGGTGAATTCATCCACCATCATGGTATAAGGCTGGCGCGTTTTTCCCAGGAGTAAAAATGCACCGTGATGGTCGTCAATTTTTGTATGGTAATCTGGGGAACGGTATATTTGGTAAGAGATCTGGTCCAAGGTTTCCCGCCATTTTTCTGAAAATCCCCCATTGTTTTTCCCAGGTTCAAATTCGTTTAACAGGTAGCGGATCGTTTTTTCGTCTTTGTTGGACAGCCTCATTGCCGTTTTTTGTGTTACCGAGCAGCGCCATAAGATGGAAAGCCAAAACATTAAGGTAGTTAGAGAATCAGCGCTGCTCTGGTATTCGCTTTCTTTTGCGGTATTAAGCGTTTCGGCGTAAAAGGTTTCCAGGTCCGAAAATTTTTTTTCACAGGATTTGCACCACTCGTTATCTACGACTAAATCTGCCATCGCCTTGGCTTCAAGTTCTTCATCAGTCAGTTCACCGAAGACTTCTTCTAATTTTTCCGGTTGGACGCTGCGGCCAAAACTCATTGTGATATCTGCAGCGGAAATTTTAAAGCTGATTTCCTGGTCCCTTCCCTTTGCGTTTTTTACATTGAAAATGCGTTTTAATAAAAAGTGGGGAACAATATGCGAACCGGTATCATCGGCATCTTTTATTCTACAGAGTTTGCAAAGGTTCATTTTTGATGTATTTTTATTGTTTGGGTTTCAAGGGAAAGTGGTTTTGTTTCAATTCAAATGTTTCCTTTTGATTTGGTATTCCAGGTTTTCCCAAAGTGTTTTGTGGTGTTTGTTGGGATCTATTTCAGCTATAAGCGCGAGGTCTACCCTGTCACCGATATATTCCATTACTTTTGAAAAACAATCGAGCTGTGCTTTGTTAATTTGTGATTTTTTAATTGCCCCTAATATGGTTGAAATGATTTCCTTTCTGGATATCCCATTTTTCTCCAGGCGTTCCAGCCAACTATCTATTCGCCAACGGCTTTTAGGGATTCTTACGAACTTATCGAATTCATCGGAAATATCTTCTTCTGAAGGGAAAAGATCCTTTGCATAGTCAAAATGTCCTGGTTTTTTCTTCAGCAACGGTAGGACATTGGTTTTAATAAAAGCCCTTTCGGTTGTTGTTGAGGCATTCCTCATCAAGGTTTCCAGCACGCTTTGGCCAAAAAGTTTTAAGTAAGGTTTTAGGTTTTCCAGTACCTGGGCAGTCATGGGCTTACGCTTAAACTGGATGAGGTTCACAATTTTTCCGCCTGCAAATTTGATGTCGAGGTATTTGAATATGGCCTTGGGATCCGGGTATTGTGGGAATACCTGGGCAGCCAGGTCTGCTGTCTTTTTTGTTCCCGTAAGCAGGGCCAGTATCACAAATTCGCTTAAATAGCCTAACCTGTCCCAATGTTTTTCCAGCAGGTAACTGACGTCTTCATCAGGGCAATACAATAGGAGTTCTGCAATGTCTGAAATTACCCATGAATTTGCGTACTTGAACTTTTGGTCCTCATTTGGATGGTATAAGTTTAACAAGCTGTCGACATATTCTTTTGTAGCTGGTGCCCATATCAAGCACAGGTGCTCAATATATTTACCGTTTTGTTTATTCTCAGCTTTGATGATCTGTTTTAGCTCTTCTAAGACTGAATGGTCTCCTATCAACATCCTTGTGGTTATTGCACGTGAGTAAAGTTCTGCGTTATCTGGCCCTATGTTTTGCAGGATATGCCCGTCCGATTCATCGGCGCCAACAGACCAGAGGTCAAATGCTTGTACGGTAAGGAACTGGTCATCTGGATAGTTGCTCCATAAGCCTAGAAGTCTATTTCTGCTTTCAAGTGAAAGGTTTTTTCCGCCCTGGTGCAGAGGTGACCATCTTTCCGGGAATTTCGAAATGGTAAGAGAGGCTACATAAAACCCCTCTTTTTGTGACAGCTGTTTTTTGATTTTGGCAAAGTGCCTGATGGTAAATTCTATCAGTTCAGGGTGGTCCATATAGGCTGTTACCGCGAAGAATAGGTTTAGATATCGGTCATGCTGTGCATTTTTGAGTAGAAAGGAGGCCAGTGCTTCGCTAGCGGGAAACAGTTTATATCTTCCCAGGTTGTAAGTACAGAGCGCTTTTGTCCCTTCATGGAATCCATTTGTTTTTTCATTTTCGGGCAAGCTGGTCCAAAAATCAAAGGTTTCCTGCAGTTTATCTTCTTTGCCGGCCTGGAAAGAAATGATAAGTGCCCAGATGCTGTTCATGAAGAGGTCTTTTTTGTCCGATTGCCAACGTTCAAATATGGGGTCGAACAGTTCCTGTGCGCGCAGGTATCCTGCAAACATGATGATAGCATTCTTTTGTTGGATAGTATAGGTGTGTACGTTTAGGTACTTTTTGACATCTGCAATCCCGTTTTCCTTAAACCTATTGTTAAAATTGGCCATGAGGTAGTCACGGCGGGTATTCCCACTGTTCGGCTCAAAATCACTATTGGCTAACCTGGCTATATAGCGTATGCCTGAGGCGGTGTGCCCGTTTAGAAAATTGGCCCCTAAGGTGTAAAAATCGGAATCCAGGCAATCACAAATCTGGATGACACTGGGATTGTGAATGTTGTTTAGGCTGGCCTTTATGGAAATTAGTGTTGCCTCGTTTAATTTTTCTTTGTGCGTTTTAAGCCAGGTGATGAGCTGCTGGGTGATTGGCCCACTGGTATCTTCATCTTGGAGATAGTTCAGGGATTCCACTACTGCCAGCGGTAGGGATCCAAGCAAGCATTTGGATTTATCGGCCATTCGGCTGCCACTTGTGTTGGATAGGGCCCTGCCGATGAGTTCTGCATAGTATGGCTCAGACAGGGTTTGGGCATGCTTGGGTAGATTGGAAAACATGCCGGCAATGGCTTTGGAAAGCAGGTAGTCCCTCAGCTTATCATGTTTGAAGATAAGTTGCCCTTCTGGGCCGATCGAAAAAATAGCATTATTGAGGCCGATCTGGTGCAGTATTTTGATTTCCTCGCGGTCTATCTTGTCCTCGAGCGCTACAAATGATATGAATTGTTGTTTGCTCTTTATCATATGTTCAGCAAGTTTCAATAGTGCCCGCTCGAGGCTAAAATATGGAATAGAAGCTTTCTGCTGGATGTCCAGTAAACTTTGCTCGAGATATTCTTCAATAGGCGCTGAGGTTTTTGCCAGCCAGTTGTCCTGGTCAATATTGGTTAAATCGCCATAGATCCGGATCAAGAAAGGATCGTTGGATAGTTCGCCGGATATCCGCTCGAGTTGTTGGTCGCTGAATTTTTTGGTACTGTTCAGGGGGGATAGCTTTAATGCCGCTATTGATTCTTCTGTCGAATAGCCCAATAACAGGACGCTTTCGGAAAGCCCCGGTTTATTTTTTTCGTCTGTGTATTCCTCTTTGAAACGTTTTGGGAGCTGATCGTATACGTTCTGCCAAACCGGGATCACTACATTAAAACTACTTTCCCTTTTCCATAGCAAAATATGCTCAAGCAGTGTTGTCGGGTTGTCAGCCTTATTGATGTCATCGATCACAATCAATACTTTTTCACTTAGGTTTTGGAACTGTGAAGGGGATATAAACAGGTCGGCCTGGTGCTGCAAGAGCTGTTTACTGATGGCCTCGATCAAAGAAGTTGAATCTGCTGCAATCTTGGGTTTAATCCTAAGCCCCCATTTTTTTGCCTTTGAGCAGGTTTTTAAAATGTTATAGGCGATTGTAGATTTTCCCATCCCAGATTTTGCCACTAGCAGTACCGGGGAGTATGATTGGTCGAGGATTTCCGCTAAATCAACTTCACATGCCCTGGTAATTAGTTCGCCTGCGAAAATTTCCCGGGCATAGGTTTCTAGGTTGACCAAGGATAAATCAAGGAGTTTGGGTTTCGATAGTTGTTTGGCGCTGATATGCAGGGACTTTTGGGCTATCCATTGACCAATTGGTGTATCTTCTAAAAAGGATACAATCGCAGATTGTTCGAGGAATTCAACGGTGACGCCAGACTGCTTAAAAGTTTCGATAACGTCTGTGAAAAGCCTGTTCTGGTGGCTGTCTTTAACCCTTTGATTGGTGCACAGCCACAGGGTAAATGTTGCCTCCGGAAAATTGACATGCCACTCTTGGACTTTTCTGAGTGCTTTAAAAACGTCGCCGGTATTTTTATCCAACCATTTCCTGCGCAGGTTGCTGTCATCTGAGGTTACCTCGATGAGCACAAAATTTCCGTTTTGATCGCAGTGGAAAGCATCCAAAGGGGAGGGCACCGGTTCACCTTTCTCGTTCAACCCACCGTGGATGATGTTGGCATATTCCGGACGGATATTCCGAAGGATGTCCACACATATTTTTTCAAATAGGCCCCTGTCTGTTATATTTTTGATCTGTTCAAGAACTGTCATCTGTTAGTGTCAACCATAAACATGAGGCTGATCCCATGTTCGTATTTAAGAAAGCGTGTGAAGTTTTGTTTGTAATCGATCTGGTTTAACTCGTTGTATTGCTCTTCCCTGTCAAAAGCTGGTAAACCCTGTAGGCTCAGGCGTTGAATACTATTAATGAATTCCAAAAGCCTGGTTCCGCTTTGTTTATTTGTTTCAAAATGCTCACTGATCGAAGAAAGCATGGTGGATAAGCGGAAATCCGATCTGATTACCTCCCCAGCATGCCAGGCAAGGTCCGATCCGTTTTTCGAAAAGGAGTAGTGGTGGTGATGGGTATCAACATCGGTATGTGCCGGTATGGAAATGTGGTGCCGGAGAAAAGGGGGGCTGCCAAGGAATATTTTTTTTGCTTGGATGCTATCGGCTATTTCAGCGTCCTCTTTATAGAAAGGGTGCCACATACGGCTCCACCAACGTGGCTCCTGGTTCATCAGTTTTTCATATTCATCGAGGTTCAAAGTTAAAGGGGCGATGTATAGTCCGTACTGATGGGGTGGCTTATGCATCCGTGCCAGCAGGTTGTGCTGGAACTCTGTAGCGGTCTTGGCCAATCTCCTTAACTGAAAATAAAGTATGGGATCTCCGGCCAGGCTATTGGATTTTCTGTAACTGATAATTTTTCCCAGTGGTTTGTTCAATAGCTGGCCCAGTATTGAGGCTTTTGGATCGAGCCCTTGGGAAACCTTAAATTGCAGGTAAATAGGCACAAAACGCTTAAAGAGTTTGTCTGCGCCGGTACTTGCCTCATCTACGGAAATTAAACGTAAACGCTCGGACCAGAAAGGAGTGATGTAGCCCAGGTATGAGGCTACGTCTGATTCAATTTGGTCTTCACTTAGCTGGCTTGGGATTTTGAATGACATTTTTTTAACGCTCTTTTTTTAATTTTATTTAGAAGCGGCGGTAGCCTGAGATTGATATTTCAGCTTCTATGGGCTTGTTGTCAAGGTATCTGGGACTGCTCTTTCGGATCTGCTATTTTTATTATGGTTTTTGGGTTGAATACCATGATGACAACTTGGCTAGGCTAAATCTATAATCTATTCATAACGCTAGGGTATATGGGCCATTAGGTTTGCTAAATTAAAAACATACTTGGAATATTCACTGTCAGGTTAAATAAATACTGATTTTTCGCAAAATGCGCCGGCAATATTGTTCGTACGATATGGGTATCAATGTAATGATAATGCCAGGGACTTTTTTGAAAATTATTGGGGCTGGCCACCGGAGATTATTGAAAATCAGTTGATACCTTTGTTGAAATATTTATTATGGGCGAACACAGGAAATTTGTAAGTGATGAAACACGGGAACTACGCTCTGTTATATTGGAAAACAGCCTTCTTGTTGAGGGGATGGTAACCGATTTTTTAGCTAGGGCCCTTAATATCGATAAACGTAGCTCCTTGACATTATCTGATAAGTCTACGGCACTTAGTTTTAACGCAAAAACCAACATTCTGATTGACCTTCAGTTGACCAATAAAACTGAGGTTAAAAAGATTAATTCATTTATGGAAATAAGGAATAAGTTTTTGCATAATTGGCATATCAAAAGCTTTACAGATTGCTTTGCATCTTTTGACGGCTTGGAAAAGATGCTGAGAAAGGAATATAAACTCGATGACGCTTTTGAAAACCACGAAAGTGAGCTCGCTTATCTTTATAACCAGCTAAGCAAGGATGTAATTGGTAAGCTGATGAGCATTATGTCAAGTAGTTCACAATATTTCGCATCTAGGAAAGTGGACGAATTATATGCAAAAAAGTATAAGAAAGAGGTCCCGCGCTTAATGGGGATAATTTACGATTTATCGTCAGACCCCTTAATGGACAAATATGATGTGTCTGCTGAAGACCGGGAATCGTTTAAAAAACTCTTCTGGGCAGAGTACAGGAAGTTGATGGAAGAAGGACCGGATGATATGGCTTCTTAAAAACAAATGGTGAGATATACGCAACTTTTAACCCTGACGCTTTAAGGTTTTGCAGCCGATAGATGGATCACATAGGATTGCGCAAATCGTCGGTGTATATAAGTTGCCTAGCGATCAATTTGTTTTATATTTGTTTGAAAGAACTTACGGGTTTGATAATTAAATTTCGTACCGCCGAAGGCTAAAGCTAAAGACTAAATGAATACCAAGAAGATAAGCATCGATAAGTTATTCCTGGACCCGAACAATTACAGGTTAAGAAGTAATCCCGCCTATAAGGAAATTACCGGGTTGACGGATGACCAGATCACTGGGGCACTTCTTCAACAACGCACCCAGAATATCGTAGGGGGCAAGAACAATTCGGAAGTACTCGATCTGATCAATAGTTTTAAAACAAACGGCTTTCTTAAAGTTGACAATATCCTGGTTAGGGAATTGAAAGATGACCTTGGGTATGTTGTTGTTGAAGGGAATAGGAGGACTGTTGCCCTGAAAATGTTAAAACGCTCTTTTGATGAGGGGTTTGACATTGGTAAGATGGACCCGCGGTTATTTGATGGCCAGGATGGCGGGATCGAAGTTGTTATTTACGATTACCCGACCGATGAAGATTACCTGGTGCTGATGGGCCTAAGGCACGTAAGTGGTACCCGAAAGTGGGACAGGTATAACCAGGCCAAGTTAATTGCAGAATTGAGTAGCAAAGGTTTGGGCATCGATGAAATATCTTCGAAATTAGGGGTTCCCAATAGGCGCGCAGTCCAGGAGCAATTGGATGCGTATTGCGCGATCCAGCCATTTATCGCCACTAAATCTTTATATGAGATGTCGCCAGCGTTCAACCCGCATGATAGGTTCATGATATTTGTGGAGGTACTCTTAAAGCGTAACGTGAGGAATTGGATGGGGTGGAACAGTGAGAGCAAGACTTTTGGGAATATTGAAAACACCAATAGGTTCTACTCCTGGATTACACCAAACTTTATTCAGGAGGATGATGATGAAGCAGGGATAAATGATGGGGAATTGTTGGACCCAATTATAATTAACCACAAGCAAATTAGGGAACTGGATGAGATTATCGACGATCCTGATTCCCTCGAACGTTTGGAACAGGCACGGAGTATCACCGAAGCAATTGAGCAGAATGATGGCTACACAAAGAAAAAGTTTTCTAAAGAGATCAAACGTGCCGAGACAATCCTTAAAAACGTAAAGCTTGGGCCATCGTTGGAGCTTAATAATGAAGATGGGCAATCGTTGAACAATATTAAGAGATTGGTTAATTTGATGTTGGATGAACAACAAAGCAGAAGCTAGAAGGTTTGCTGTCCTAGAAGCTTTTAAGTCCGATACTACAACCAATTTATCATTATCGAAAGGGGTCGAAAACGAGTCTGACCTTTCTGATTTGATGGTGGAACTGGAAATGTATAGTAAAAGGCACCTTGATAGCGGGATCTACCTTGATAGCTATACCCAATCATTTCGGGTTTCGCATAACGTGATGCTTATTTCGAATTATTTGGATTCGTTGGAGGCTACACGGTTTGAAAGATATGTTGCTTTGTTGGTAAAGATATTTGGATATAACCTTACCTACGCTACAAAAGCCTCTCACGACCAGGGTATAGACTTTTTTGGGGTAAAAGCATTCGAATTGTTCGATTCGCCCCGAAAGAGTTTTTTGATGGGACAGGCCAAGAAATATAATTCCCTGGTAACAGTTGAAGAGATAAGGAACTTTGCCGGTTCTTTGTTTTTAATGAGGAGTAGGGAATTTAGCCAGGCTAAAGCAACATATTCTTCCATGGTAACAAGGTCTTTCACACCTGTAGAGGGGCTTTTTGCTACCTCGTATTTCTTTTCCCCCCCAGCACTTAAACTTTGCGAAAATTCCGACATAATCTGCCTGGACTTCGTAGATTTAGTCCTATTGACCGAGAAAGCTATCCTGAAGCATGATCTGGAAATCGAGGTGAATGATGTTTTTGATGCGGTTAAGACCGATGCTGAGCTCGATAAAATTGAAGTATTGAGGTGATTGTACCCTCCTTTCATAGCCTGTTAGGTGGTTTTTAGGTAAAAGTGCGGAAAAGCGGGTTTTGAAGGGGCTCGCACCTCGGGGGGTAGGTTTGCTATGGCAGTTTTTTCTGTCGTTGGGTTTTATTGCTATATTTCAATTTTCAATGGTGTGGTATCTTAGCGCGGACCAATATTTAGGGGTATTTGAGGAAATGCACTGAAGGATTAGGAATTTGTCGATATTTAAATAATCTTTGGCCCAAGATTATTCCAGCAAATGCAATTAACACCTCAAGAACTTTACAACAGGTTAGTAAACGAATACAAAATCGTTGGAGAGAAAGCCTTTATCAATTTTGAACTGAAAGATTTATCGATCACAATTGAAAAACGTGATACAGTGGGCAATTTACTTCAAGAATGGCTAAAAGCCTGGATGATGCGGGAGATGATTGAGTTTGAAGAAAACACAAACTCGCAAGTATTCCCTGATTTCTATTTAAATAAACACAATAAGAAAGTAGACTTATTGGAAGTCAAGACATTTGATTGGGACACAGGACCTGGGTTTGATCTGGCGAACTTCGACTCCTATTGTAATTCCCTTCTCACTAGCTCTTACAGGTTAGACTCTGATTACCTGATATTTGCTTATCAGATGAGGGGCAGTGAGATAACAATCAAGGATGTTTGGCTCAACAAGATCTGGGATATGGCCTGCCCTAGCAGTACCTACCCATTAAAAGTCCAGGAAAAGAAAACCATTATTTACAATATACGCCCAGGACTGTGGTTTTCTTCCAAGGCAAAATTTAAACCTTTCCGTTCCAAAGAAGCTTTTTTGACCGCACTGAACAACACGCGTTACCAGTATCCGCCAACCAGGGCAGCAAATGGCCACTGGATGAGGAACGTTTTAAAAGATTACCAGGTGCATACAGGGGAAACTCTAACGGTAATTTAGTAAAATAGGCAAACAAAAAAAGCTTTTATCAGGTATGAAAGGTGAGTGACTGGCTTAGATAGATTAATTCATTAACTTAGACCGTAATTTTTTTTTGATGGAAGAAGGTAAATACGAGGAAGACCACTGGTGGAGTAAAGGGGGGGAATCGAAGGTCAATAAGATGTTTGATCCGAAGGACATCGCTGTCGATATCCGCAATGTCCCTGTCGAATTACTATTGCGAAGGATACAGAATGATGGCATAGACCTTTTTCCTGCTTTTCAACGCCGTTTTGATCTCTGGACAATCGAGGCCAAAAGCCAGCTTATTGAGTCGATCCTATTAAGCTTCCCTATCCCACCTTTATACTTTGATGCCAGTAACCCTGAGGTGTGGGTGGTGGTGGACGGCCTCCAGCGGCTTTGGACTTTACAACATTTTGTACTGGAAAGGAAGTTCGAGCTAAGTGGGCTCAGCGTCCTTAGCCATCTCAACGGGCAAGGTTTTGACCAATTGGAAAGGCAGTACCAAAGGAAAATAGAGGAATATGATCTTGGTATCTACCTCATCAGGCCAGGTTCGCCAAGGTTTGTTATCTATGATATTTTCAGGAGGCTGAATACCGGTGGTGTTGCGTTGAACGCCCAGGAGGTCCGCCATGCGCTCAACCCCCGGGCGAGTCTTTTTCTACATACGTTAGTGAACAATGAAAATTTTAAGGCGGCCGTCCCTAAGAAGAGGGGAAAGAGGATGGAGAACGATGAGCTCGCACTTAGGTTCTGCGCATTTTATATCCAGCATTATAAAAGCTATGAGCCGCCAATGTCGTTGTTTTTAGATAAAGCAATGGAAGAGCTGGAGAAGACCAGCAATGATGGGCTTGTTAAAATCGAAGAGGCATTCTCACGCTCATTTCAATTTATTGCGTCGGGTTTTCAGGATGACAAAGTTTTTATCCGTAAAAACCGCTTGAGCGGAAAAGGTGTTTTCAACAAGGGGCTTTTTGAGGCTTGGAGTGTGCTGCTTGCTATCTTGGACGGGCCTTACCTGGACAAGCTGGCCAGGCGCAAACCACTTCTGATGGAGGGCTTCGGCCAGCTAATGGCCAATCCGGATTTCAACGAGTCTATTTCAATTACCACAGCTAGCCGGAATGCGGTCATGGTCCGGTTCTCGCTGTTGGAACAATTATTAGTTCATACACTAAAATGATAAACAATATTAAGCTGACAAACTTAAAGGCTTTTGGCCGTTTCGATGAAAATGTCAGCGCGCTGAATTTAATTACCGGGCTGAATGGAATGGGTAAATCTACCGTCATCCAATCACTTCTATTGTTGCGCCAATCCAATCAAATCCAAAAAGGTATGGCCAAAGGGCTGTTTTTAAATGGTGATTATGTAAGGGTGGGGAAAGGGATAGATGTTTATTGGATACACGGCCAAAAAGACGAAGTCGGAATCGAAGTGTCCTGGGATGGGGATATTTCACTTAGTAATTTTTTTAAATATTTGAGTACGGACGATGTACTTCCACACTTAGCTTTCGGGCCAATTGGGGATGTTTTCCAGGAATCGTTATTTACCCAACGGTTCCAATACCTCCATGCAGAGAGGATTGGGCAAAAGGATATCTACCCATCTTCTGAATATGTAGTGTCCGAACTGAATTCCTTGGGTAACCATGGCGAGTACACAACCTATTTTTTGGAAAAAAATTCGGACAAACCCTTAAGTATCCTGGAATTTTTACATGATGGGGACAAGACCAATACGCTCGCAGCACAAGTCGATGCATGGCTGGGCGAAATATCGCCAGGGGTTTCGTTTATCCCGCAGTCCATCACAGATTCGGAAATCTCCCGCCAATTCTATTCTTATGAGTTCGGTGGCCAGCGTACCAGGAAGTTCAGGTCGACTAATGTTGGTTTTGGTTTGAACTACATACTCCCGGTTTTAACGGCCGTACTGAATTCTAGTCCAGGTGACCTCTTGTTGATTGAAAACCCTGAAGCACACATACACCCGCGGGGACAGTCAAGGTTAGGTTGGCTCTTTGCGATCGCGGCATCGAAGGGGGTGCAGCTCTTCATTGAAACGCACAGTGACCATGTACTCAATGGGATCCGTGTTGCGGTGAAAAAAATGAAACTAAACCCGGACCTGTTTTCTTTGTTTTATTTCGATAGGGATCTCAGGGCTAATGCGCACGAAACTATTATACATAGGCCAAAACTAAATGCCGAGGGCAAGGTGGACAAATGGCCCGATGGTTTTCTGGATGAATGGGACAATATGCTCGATGAATTGATATGAGGTTTTATCTGAACGAACTATCCATTACTGGATTGCCTGTTGTACCGCAGTTACTGGAAAAAGAGGTTAGGTTATTTGTCAAACGCTGTATCATGATGAAAAAACTTGGTTTTAAAGAACTTAGGTCGCATATCTACCCTTTAAATGTGGAGCTGGCCCCAGGTGTGCTATTGGCCAATTGGGTGACTGACCGCTCAAGTGGCGATAGGGAAATCAAATCGAAATTTAAGAGCCTAGGTCTAAATGCACCGTTGTTCCATGAATCCGAGGCAGATTTAACGGCTGAAAATGAATGGTCAAACTTTTTTTTTAAAGATCAAAAAGCCTTTGGGATTGCCGCTGCTTATCTCTCGGATTCAATTGTGATCAGTTTTGCAACCCACGAGGACTGGTCGCTCCCCCAAATACACCCAGTTACCCGCCAGTTTTTTAATGTCGATAAGGGCTCGATTGATAATGAAGAGCTATCGGTAAAGAATGTCTCGACTTTTGGCCACCTCCTGGAAAATAGGGGGCATTGCCTGGAGCGTTCGAAAAAATTCTTTAGCCTTGGTGACTGGAGGCCAGGCGATGACCCTTTGCCCAATAAGGATATCACCAACGGTACTTTTAGGGTCAGTAGTTTTTATAAATTTTTCAATACCCTCGACAGGCAACGTAAGCTCTCCGAAGCACAAATAATGGGGCATAAGGTAGCCGGGCTGAATAATTATAGCTATGACAAAGGGCTTAGTAAGCTAAACACCACCAACAACCACATCAGGGAAATTTTTGTATCCAACAATTTGAAAGGCAAGAAAACCTATCTTTCCATTGATGTCGAAAAAGCAGCCTTTGAGGTTTGTGATTTCCAGGGGGTACACCAGAAAGAAATCCTTTTTGATGGAAGTGAGAATGGTGGCCAGAAATTGGACCATAGCATCAGGCTCAAAAAATAACAAGCAAACGGGCTGCATATTGCCTTTTATGGTGATGACAGCCTTTTGGTTTCGGGAAAGGCTGTAGTTCCGTCCCTGGATTGGAGGTTGTACACGGGGAACACTAAATTTGAGGATTTGGCTTATTTTTATCCATAGGGTAAGCGGCTTTCCAGGTGGCCTCCTAGCAGGGAACGGGTATTGTAGACAGGTTAGGGATTTTAAAAGGCTAGGCCTCTGGCATGTACTTCCGTTCTCACTCGGTCTAGAATTATATTTTAACTGGTCTGAATTTTGGGAAGTGCACATAACCTACTGAAGACCAAAAGGCAGGGGACGGCTTAATGCTTTGGTTTTTAAGTGCCAAGGATAAGCAGTGCCAATGGCATGGCCGGATATCCCTGGCGACTTAAGTGATGGCTGAAGCCGGGTACAACTTTGACCGGGGTCGTTTATGGATGTCGGTTAATGATGTCGCATGTGTTGGTATACAGGGGTATATGTTTGTTTTTATCGCTTTTTTTCCCTAGCTGACCTTGCCCCCAGTCGGGTGTAGGGTGGTTTGCCCCGGCATATGGCTAGCTGCCATGGCATTTTTTATATTTTTTTCCCGATCCGCAGGGGCATGGGCTATTGCGGCCGGTCCGTCCGGCAGCAGATAATCTGGCATCGCGCAGCCTCGCTTCTCTTTGGTGCCGCTCCAGTCCTACCGTGAGTATGTTGTCTAAAAATAAATTGGGGTGCCACCCGGATAATAATTTCCCTAAAAGGTATGATTCTGCGAAAGATGCAGCGACACCGATAGGGGTATTGAACACGCCTATTATGGTAGGGATAGCCCAGCGGATATGTTTAAGCAAGTCCCCCTTTATGCTGCGCTTTGGTGTTGACATCAAGACTTTGTATACTTTTGCCTTATTGTAGTCTTCGCTTTCAAACCATTCCCTAAACTTGCGCCCATCCACCGAGTTGCGTAGTTCGACTATTGTTTTGATGCTGATTACATTATTAAGGTAAAGCGCGGTTAGGTCTGGAAGTTGTTTAAGCGACCTGATTTCCTGAAAAAGCCCAACGGGGTCTGTCATTTGCCCTGCCTGGTAGCTGCCAAATTTACTGGCAAGGATTTCCCTTGTGCCAAATTCAGTGGAAAGTGTTGTCAGGTCCAGTTCCTTTTGGTAGATCAAGCTCCTGTTTGCCTGGTTCAAACGGAAAAGTGGCAGGGTATCGGCATCGCTGACCATTATATTGGAATATTGGTTTTCAAACCCCAACAAGTTGGTTACCCGCCCATTTGTTAGGTCGGAAACATCTTCCCATCTGACCAGTTCGGACATCCAGGCCCCATCGATACTTAAACAACTTTGCCCTGCGGTGTATACAAGCGATTCAACGATTTTCCTGACGGTAGGACCGGTATACCGCTTTCTCAGCCGCCCTAAAATAGCGTCGAATTGCAAATTGGTAGAGCTACTGAAGTTCATGAGCATGTTGATACCTCCATGGGGAAGAAAAGCTGTCGAAGTACCCCCATCGTCGATAATGCGCATAGCGCCGTGCTGGAGCAGGTAGAGGGTATTTACCGGGCCGAGCATCTCGGTAACCCCCTCAAGGAGGTCGATCCTAATGATGATCTGGTCATGGGTCAGCAATGCGGTTAACAGGCGGGATAACTGGTGGCGTTTTTCAAATGCCTCCGTTTCTTCCCGCCACTCATCGAAGGGCCCTGTTGGGTAGCACAGGTCATCCAGGAGTATGGTAGTTTCGGCCATTGGTAGTATATCTATTTAATCATGGTAAAGCCTCCGCGGCCGGCAGGGCCATGTTATAACGGGAAGCTTAAAGTATTAGGTGGGAATATAGTTGTTTGGCCGGGGATTTTTGTGTAAAACCGAAAAAAAGTTAAGGGTTTGGTATTATATTATTTCCGGGATAGGCTTTTCCTTGGCAGATTCGATGTAGAGGGAAACCTGGTTGACACATTTGCCAAGGTCCTTGATGACCTCATGGTCCCAAAAACGCATCACGGTATAGCCTGCCCCTTCCAGCATCTTTTGGTTGGCCCTGTCCCGTTGCATGTTGCGTTCTATTTTAGGTATCCAAAATAGGGGGTTGGCCTTGATCCTGTTTTTTTTTTGTGCCATTGGTAGCCATGCCAAAAGGCCCCGTCGACAAATATCGCCAAGCGGTATTTGTTGCTTACAATATCGGGCCTGCCGGGCATGTTTTTGACATGGATACGGAAGCGGATCCCTTTGGCCCATAACCCGCGCCTTAAAAGTAATTCGGCCTTGGTATCCTTGCCCCTGATCTTGGCCATTAACCGGCTGCGCTGCTGGGTGGTATGGAAACCACCTGCTTTCCCAAACCTTGGTACTTGGATGGGTTGCTCATCGATAGTTTTTTTTGGGGAGGCCATATATTTTAAACAAACTTAAGCAAAATAAGTTCTGGTACCGCTGGTATTAGGGCCTGGGGTTATCCTTGCCGGTAAAAATGTTTGTCCGGAGGGCACTGGGTGGGTTTTTTGTCCCATAACCAAAGCTGACTATTGTGGGGGATGGTGTATGGCAGGGTTTTGATATGTGGATAGAAAGGGGGGTGGTACAAAAATTATTTTAACTTTGGGCGTTCTCAAAAACCAATCTATGTACGAAAAACCCACTTTTGAAAAATACCTTCAGAGTTTTACCCCGTTTTATGTCAACCATGACTTTGACCGGCAGGTTCTCGATACGGTAAACCAGGAAGTTGAAAAATATAGGCACTTGATCCACCAGCTGGATAGCTACGCTGGTATAGAAAAATTTATTTCCGAACACCCAGATTCGCTCCGTATTATACTGAGCCTGATCGACCTCTCCGGTGAACGTTTCAAAAGGATTGTTACCACTATCAGGATCGGTCGCGGGGATATTGTGTCGACAGAATGGGATGAAGTGAAGATCCGCAAGGAAATTATTGCAGATGTGGCGTTCCGGAGGGTGATTATCGGCCTGTTCATCGATGGTAGCAAATCTGAAATCGGGAGCCAGTTGCCAAGTTATTACCTGGAAAATGTTTCCCTGCAATCGTCAGCTATAGCCAAATTGTCGGATACTTTCTATCTGAAAAGGATATTGAAAAAGGTGGGGGACGGCAAATATAACAACAGCGTGGGCGATAAGGTCGAAGACCTCATTGCCGCAGAGCTGGACAAACTGGGCCGGAAGTATGGTGTTACTTATTCCCGGGAAAAATTTGTAACCTGGATAGACCGGAACATGGACTTTTGTATACCAAACGAACATGACCCATATGTGATCCTGGAATCATCGTTCCAGGTTACCACAGGGAGCGGGCAGACTACCAAACGTGTGGATGAGCTAAAAGCCGCGGCCGAAATACGTAACCATAATATCCAGAAGGGGAAAAATATCGCTTTTGTAAACCTTTGTGATGGTGCTGGGTGGATAGGGAGGCAGGCCGACCTCAGGCGGATTTACCAGGCTTCGGATTATATGCTGACGATCAACACCATAAACCGCCTAGAAGATATTATCCTCAGGCATGTACCTGACAAATATCTGCCGGGGAAATAACGGGGTAGCCAGAGCTGTGGAAAATTATTTTCTATGGCCAAAGAAATATCCGGTATTTTTACACATGGATGCCCGTTTAAAATTTGGTTTTTACAGGGCTGGTAGCAATATTTGCACAATTATTATTGTCGGAACGAAAGCGTGAACATGAAAGAGAAAAAGGTTAAGTTTATAGATTTATTTGCGGGGCTAGGTGGGATCCGTTTAGGTTTTGAGTCTGCCTTCAAGGCCCTTGGCTATACTACCGAATGCGTAATGACATCTGAGATCAAACCTTATGCAATAGAAACCCTGAACAGGAATTTTGAACATGGCAAGTTTGTTGGCGATATTTTTAAGGTCGACAACAAATCCGTGCCGGATTTTGACTTTTTGCTTGGTGGTTTCCCATGCCAGCCTTTCAGCGCGAGTGGCAAGCGCCATGGCTTTATGGATACACGGGGCACGCTTTTTTTTGAAATCGAGCGAATATTGCAAGAAAAGAAACCAAGCGGTTTTATCCTGGAAAACGTAGAGGGGCTTGTCAAGCATGATATAGGTGACAAAAACGATGAGATCGGGAGGACGTTGGAAACAATCCTTTACAAGCTCGGGGAGGAGTTAGGCTATAAAGTGACCTGGAAGGTGTTCGATTCATTGGGCTTCGGCCTGGCCCAATCGCGTAAGCGTATATTTATTGTCGGCCTTAAAGATACAGAAGTTGACCTTGAGGGGCAACCGGTTACCTTTAAAGCGCTCAATGCGTTTTTAGAGCAGGGGCTGGAAACGATAGATTCCGATTTTACCAGGAAGCTCCTTTCCCATTTCGAACTGGGGGACCTGTATGGCAAATCGATCAAAGACAAACGGGGTGGGGACAACAATATCCACAGCTGGGACATCGGCCTCAAAGGGGAAGTCAGCAAAGACCAATCAATCCTCCTTGATAAGCTGTTCAGGCAGCGCCGCCAAAAAAAATGGGCATTGGAAATTGGCATAGATTGGATGGACGGGATGCCGTTGACCCTTAAACAGGTTGCGGGCTTTTCTGGACATGGCCAAAAGGAAACCAAAGAAATGCTTGATGACCTGGTCAAAAAAGGATATTTAAGGCTCGAACACCCGAAAAAACTGGTCAAATCCGTTGCCGAAAACGGTTTTACCACCTCAAGGGAATATGATACCACAAAGGAAAAAGGGTATAACATCGTTACCGGAAAGCTGAGTTTCGAGATCAACAAAGTTTTGGACCCCAACGGTATAGCGCCTGCACTGGTGGCTACCGATGTTTCCAAACTGGCCGTTCCCGACGGGGTCGGGCTGAGGAGGCTTACCAAACGCGAAGGTTTGAGGTTGTTCGGTTACCCTGAATGGTATGAGATCCCTGTCAAAGACGACCTTGCTTTTGACCTCTTGGGCAATACGGTTGCCGTCCCTGTGGTCGAGTTTGTCGCATCCAGGGTAGGGGCCGGCTTCAAAAAAACTAGGCCGAAAAAGGTGAAAAGCAAAAAGGAGCAGGAGCTAACCGCTTGATAATGCCGCGCTATATATCCTGTATCAGGCCCAATTGTGCTGCAATATCCTGGTAGAGCTTGCCAAGTGGCCGCTTATGGGCATCTGCCTTACCTGTATAGTTCCCTATGATCATCCGGTCCAGGTCCCGGTCCAGGAGCTCTTTGGCTGGAAGGTCGTACTTTTTTAGGTATTCCCGATAGCTCTCTGCGTACCTTACTTTGCTCTTCATGATCAGTTCTACGACGTGGTCTTTGTGCTGGTCGTAGAGTTCCTTGAGCTTGAACACCTCAACATTGCCTGGGATATGTTTGGCCATTTTTAGCTCTATACTTTCTTTATCGGCAAGGGAGTTGACAACTTTACCTGTTTTTATCTCATAACTGAACTGGAAATCGTCCTCCGAGATCAGGTAAGGGTGTTTTAACTGGTAGCGGATGGGGTCTTTCTGCTCTTTTCCGCCAAAGCCGTTGCAGGACTGGCAGCTGGGTACCAGGTTGTAGAAAGATACGCCAAATATTGGGTATTTGTCTTTTGGGTAAAAGTGGTCGATTTCAGGCTTGATGGATTTTGGGTCCGATATGTAGTAGGTATAGTTCCGGTTGCAATAGCAGCAGGTATCCAGTGCAATGCCCTTGATAAAGCCGTGCTTGTCGAATACTTTTAGGTTTTCATAACAGCTGGCCACAAAAAGGTTGAACAGGATCTTGTTTGAATCGGTCCCGCGCTTGAAAAAATCAGGGTAAAACCGCTTCATGGATGCAATCATGCCGATGAAATCTTCTGGTTTGGCAAGTATGATCCGCTTGATTGCGGCATCATCGGAAAGTGTTTTCAAAAACGATACCATACTTTGGTCTGCCCGCACTTTATTGTCCTTGCTGCCGGTCCCATTTTTGACGATGTTTTTGGCCCTGCTTTTTATTTTCTCCTTTATGGCCTCAAAATGCTTGGTGGCAAAAGCCTCATCCCTTTTTAAACTGATCATCTTGCAGGTTTTTGATTTCTTCTTGTAACATTTCGATCCTCATTGCTATGTCGAACTTGGACACGAACAGGTCCATTAACTGTTGTCTAAGGAAGGGTTCACCGACCATCTTGATGCAATAGAGCAGTTCTTCCCGCTTTTCTTTGGGCATCTGTACTGGCCGGCTATCGTTGATATCTTTGATAAATGCAGTGACCTTATCCTGTGCAAAACCGCCTACTGTGCCATCGCCCAGGAAAAAGCCCTCACTGAGCAGCTCATGTATATTCCCGGCGAAGGTCTTAAACTCTTTTGAATTTTCTGGTGGGACCCCATTTTCGTCCAGGAAAAGCACATTGCAGTCCGGTATGTCGGTCAGTATAAAGGGGGAGTGCGTAATAAAACAGAAGTTTATGCTTTTTGTCCGGTCGAGCCGTAGCTCTTTTATGCTTTTGAGCACCATGGTAATGAAATCCCGTTGCATCTCAGGGTGGGCATAAAGCTCTATTTCTTCCAGGACAATATTTACGTGCCTATAGGCTACTTTTTTTTTGGTCGAATAAGGGATAGAGTCTACGTTTACCAAATGGTAGAGGAAGGAACTGGTAGAGTAGATAAGTTGCTTTTCCCCTGAGCTAAGGCTTTTTAGCGGGATATCGTTGACTTTATGGACAGTATTGTCGAGGTATATATCAGAGTTGAATATGGGCGGGGGTGCGAGCTCTTCGGGCGAAAGGGCCACTTTGAGCCGCTTGGACATCACTTTTTTAATACC
>RCUH01000846.1_pt1 | contig 26714 bp, 24 predicted proteins | sample 2166191 | NCBI WGS metagenome assembly RCUH01 (sample SAMN09932848, study PRJNA488358) | compost metagenome | feature: garden; material: soil; isolation source: compost soil in an enriched community after 214 h of incubation | place: Germany: Experimental Botanical Garden Goettingen | collected...
GCCTTTGTGTGTTATAACGATGAATTAGCGGTTGGGCTTATGGAAGCAGCCGTAGTATGTGGTCTGCGGATACCAGAGGATATCTCCTTCATCGGGTTCGATGATTCCAGTCTGTCCTTGGGTACACGTCTTACTACACTAACCCATCCCAAGACTACGATGGGCGAGATGGCTGCAAGGCAGCTCATCAGCATGATTGAACAAGGCAGCACCTTCACGGATACCGTGTTCGAGCCGGAATTAATTGAGCGTCAGTCTGTTTATAAACGCAAATAAGGCATAAATAAAGTCCATTTTTGGACTTTAATACATTGACTTGTACGTACAACATTTAAATGGAGAGGAAGTGTCTGTACATGCTTGAATCACTCAAACAACAGGTACTAGAGGCCAATTTGGATCTGCCCAAACATGGCCTGGTCACTTTCACATGGGGAAATGTCAGCGGTATTGACCGAGAGAAAGGGCTCATCGTAATTAAGCCAAGCGGAGTGCCATACGAGGACCTCAGAGCAGAGCATATGGTTGTGGTTGATTTGGAAGGCCGGGTTGTTGAGGGGGGTCTGCGTCCTTCATCCGATACACCAACGCATGTCGTACTGTATCGCTCATTTCCTGATATCGGAGGCATTGTGCATACACATTCACCCTGGGGAACCAGTTGGGCACAGGCAGGGCGTGCGCTTCCGGCATATGGAACGACCCATTCAGACTATTTCTATGGTGAGATTCCGGTGACCCGGCCCATGACCAAGGCGGAGATTGAAGGAGATTATGAATGGGAGACCGGGAACGTGATCGTTGAAAGGTTCAAGGACCTGGACCCTAATCATATTCCAGGTGTTCTTGTGCACGCCCATGCTCCGTTCGTCTGGGGCAAGGATGCTCATAATGCGGTACACAATGCTGTCGTGCTGGAGGAAGTGGCGAAGATCGCAGGACGCATGCTCGCGCTTAATCCAGAATCCGCGCCTATGGACCAAGTGCTGCTTGATCGGCACTATTTGCGGAAGCATGGTGTGAACGCTTATTACGGACAGAAATAATCAATCATAATCAAATCGATTTGTGGGAGGAAGCCGATATGGGAAAGAAATATACGATTGGGGTTGACTATGGTACCCAGTCCGGGCGAGCGGTTCTTGTGGATTTGTCGAGTGGCCATGAAGTTGCCGATCATGTAACACCGTATCCCCATCATGTCATAGATGAATACCTGCCGGGTTCAGGGATCAAGCTTGCCCATGACTGGGCTCTGCAGCACCCGGATGACTATCTGGAGGTGCTTAGAAGATCCATTCCGGCGGTCCTCAAGGAATCGGGAGTTAACCCTGAAGACGTAATAGGGGTTGGAATTGACTTCACGGCTTGTACGATGCTGCCTGTTGATGAAGCCGGAGAGCCGCTGTGTTTCCATAAAGAGTATGTGGATGAGCCTCACAGCTGGGTGAAGCTGTGGAAGCACCATGCGGCCCAGCCGGAAGCCGACAAAATTAATCAGATTGCAGCTGAGCGGGGCGAAGCCTTCCTACCCCGCTATGGTGGCAAGATCTCCTCGGAATGGATGATCGCGAAGATCTGGCAGATCCTTGACGAAGCTCCCGAGATTTATGAACGTACGGATCTATTTCTGGAAGCTACGGACTGGGTTATCTCGCAAATGACGGGGAAGGTTGTACGGAACAGCTGTACTGCCGGTTACAAAGCGATTTGGCATAAGCAGGAGGGCTTCCCAAGCAAGGAATACTTCAAAGCACTGGACCCAAGACTCGAGAATCTTACAGATACGAAGCTGCGCGGAGAGGTTATTGCTCTGGGTTCATCGGCGGGCGGACTAACTGACGCGATGGCTGAGCTCACTGGTCTTAAGCCGGGTATCGCGGTTGCGGTGGGTAATGTGGATGCTCATGCTGCGGTTCCTGCTGTTGGCGTGGTAACTCCTGGTAAACTAGTGATGGCCATGGGAACCTCCATCTGTCATATGCTGCTTGGTACCGAAGAGAGACAGGTAGAAGGAATGTGCGGAGTTGTTGAAGATGGCATCATTCCGGGACTGTATGGTTATGAAGCTGGTCAATCGGCCGTTGGCGATATATTTGAGTGGTTCGTAGAAGAGTCTCTTCCGTCATATGTGAAAGATCAGGCAGACAAGGAAGGTCTGGGGGTTCACCAATGGCTGGAGAGAGAAGCTGCCAATTATCAGCCTGGAGAGACGGGATTGCTTGCGCTCGACTGGTGGAACGGGAACCGCTCCGTTCTGGTAGATACCGATCTGACCGGTATGATTCTAGGTCTGACTCTACTAACCAAGCCGCAGGAAGTGTATCGTACGCTGCTGGAGGCTACAGCATTTGGAACCCGGAAGATCGTCGATGCTTTCCATTCGAGTGGGGTTCCTGTAGATGCACTCTATGCCTGTGGTGGCTTGCCGCAGAAGAATCGTCTGCTCATGCAGATCTATGCGGATGTAACCAATCGTGAAATATATATTGCCGATTCCAAACAGACCCCGGCTCTTGGGGCAGCCATGTTCGCGGCAGTAGCCGCGGGAGCGGAAGCAGGGGGATACGATTCGATCATTGATGCAGCCACAAGCATGGCCAAAGTTAAGGAAGAGACCTTCAAGCCGATTCCCGCCAATGTGGAAATTTATGAGCTCTTGTACCAGGAGTACAGCAAGCTCCATGATTATTTTGGACGTGGTGAGAATGACGTGATGAAGCGTCTGAAGGCGATTAAGAAATCTGCCGAATAAAAGACACAGCAGGTTAGGAGGCTGTCTACTGATATGAGTATATTGAACGACTTTAAGGCTATCCAGCAAGTGTCGCTTAGTTCTGGCGCCATTCATGAGATTGCTTCATTCCTGCAAAAGCAGAAGTACACGAGACCGCTGCTGGTAGCTGATGAGAATACGTATACGGCTGCAGGTGAACAGCTATTGAATCTCCTTGACTATAAGGGAATCCAGGTTCGCGAGATGCGGATTGGCCCGAATCCACAAGGCGATTGTGTAGCTGATGAACAATCTATTGTTGAACTGCTTCTAAGCATGGAGCCCGATCAGACAGACTGTCTGATTGCAGTGGGTTCCGGGACGATTCATGATATCGTCCGTTTTGTGAGTCATAAGACAAAGGTGCCCTTTGTCTCTGTTCCCACCGCTCCTTCTGTAGATGGATTCACTTCTGCCGGGGCGCCGCTCATTATTCGAGGTGTGAAGACGACGGTTGCAGCAGTTCCGCCCATTGCCATATTTGCTGATCTGGATGTTCTCGTTAAAGCTCCACAGCCGTTAATTGCAGCCGGGTTCGGGGATATGCTCGGTAAGTACACATCGTTGTTCGACTGGAAATTCTCGCACCTGACTGCGGATGAGCCTTACGATGAACAGGCTGCTGTAATTACGCAGCGGGCGCTTCAGTCCTGTATAGACCAGGTGGAGGCGATCGGGAATCGAACAGAAGAGGGCATCCGGACACTGATGACGGCACTCATTGAATCAGGCATGGCGATGCTCCTATTCGGACAGTCGCACCCGGCCTCCGGTGCTGAACACCACCTCTCCCATTACTGGGAGATGGAATACCTTCGCTTAGGCAGGAGGGCGCTCCTTCATGGGGCTAAGGTAGGTGCAGCCTGCGCGGAGATCTCACGTGTATATCATGATGCCGTAGATAAGGGGATTTATCCCGGGGCTGAGCCAGACGCTCTAAGGACACATGGTGCAGTGGTACGGGAATGGATAGCTGAGATTCCAGCAGAATCCGAAATCCGTGATCTCCTGCGGATTGCAGGCGGACCCACTGACAGGACCGAGCTGGGGATCGATGATGAGCTGCTTAAGCGGAGCCTCCTCATGGCTCATCATCTGCGTAATCGGCATACTCTTCTTCGTGCCCTGAATGAAGCTCAATAAACAGAAGGATCATGTCTACTTAATATAGACGTGATCCTTCATTCATTTTAACTATCGTTCTTATTGTTCTTCCACGTTATACAGCACACGTGCTGATAGGTCTTGGCCGTAGTTGCCGAAATGCTTGCCATAGATGGTCAAGCCACGCTTGTTAACCGGCTTATCTGTAACCGCGATGCGGAAAGTGAGCTCACTCTTATAGTTCAGCTGAATTTGATCCAGGGTTACATCCGAAATCCGGCAGCCATCGATAAAGCTCCCCTCATTGTTAATCCGAATTAATTTAAGCATTCCGTATTGATTGAGGTGGGGCGGCCACCACTCCGGGTTGAACGTACCGCGGGTGTCTCCAAAGTCGCCTGGACTTGTCCAGAACCCGAGTTCAACACCATTTAAGTAGAAATAAATATCAGAGGGGTAGTTGTCGCAGTATCCCGGCGCTTCTGATCCAATCTCCATACAGAATTGAATCTCCCGGAAGGTCTGATTAGGCTTGAGATAGTTCGGTATCCGATATTCCAGGTAGCCTTCAGACAGCCAGATAATCTCGGAATCAATACGCTGCGGATCAGCAAAATATCTTGGATCATCAAAATCACCGATAATACTGTCTTTGGTGGCAAGTCCGCAAGTGGGAGAGACTTGATAATCGCTATAATGGCCAACCTGAATATCTACTTCGTATAAATTCTCCATATCCTTGCTTCGCAAATCAACAATCAACTTATCTTTGTTCAAATAACAGATCTTCTGGATGCCATGCTTCCCAACCGAGGTATTGATTTCGATAAGTCCGCTCTCTTCAAGCTTCTTAATGTGCATCGTAATAGCCCCGTTGCTCAAACTCAGCTTCGTGGCAAGTTCGTTCAAGTTCAAAGCCTGGTTGTTAGCCAGCAGTTCAAGGATCTGAATTCTTATTTCAGAACTTAAAGCCTTGAAAATCTCAATCCCACTCATCAAATCCTTAATGTATATCATAGGTCATGAACCTTCTTCCAAGTGAATTATTTGATAAAAGTTTATTTTAGATAATTATAAACTAATCGAGGGTTTAAATAAAGATGTGAATAAATAATTGTAATTTTTTGAAAATATACTGTTGTTTTTTGTAATAAATCACAGAGGATATTTAGATGTTATTAAATTAAAACGTTTGATTTAATAAGAAAAACATCGAAATTAGACCTTTTAACCTATTTAATTTATAAAAACATAAAAAGGTTTAAATAAATGTATTTACAACCTAAATATTATATGTTAATTTATAGATGTAAACGGATTCATTTATAACATTATAAACTATTTTAATTATTATTAAAACGGATGGTGAACACATGTCATTAACTGCATTGAAAGCAAGGATGGTCGTGGATCAAGCATTCCGAATCGCCGAAATTGACAACCGCATCTACGGCTCATTCATAGAGCATTTAGGCCGGGCTGTATACGGTGGGATCTATGAGCCTACACATGCGGCAGCAGACCCGGAAGGCTTCCGTGAGGATGTTAAGCAGCTCGTACAAGAGTTGAATGTACCTATTATAAGGTATCCCGGAGGTAACTTTGTATCAGGGTATAACTGGGAGGACGGAGTAGGTCCAGTAGAGCAGCGTCCCAAGCGATTAGAGCTGGCATGGAGAACGGTTGAACCTAACCAGGTCGGAACGAACGAGTTCATGAAGTGGGCCAAGGAAGTTGGCTCAGAAGTCATGATGGCAGTGAACCTCGGAACCCGCGGTGTAGACGCAGCAAGAAATTTGCTGGAGTACTGTAATCATCCTGGGGGCAGTTATTGGAGTGACTTACGTCGTCAGCACGGCTATGAACAGCCGCACAAGATTAAGACCTGGTGTCTTGGGAACGAGATGGATGGTCCGTGGCAGATTGGGCAGAAGACCCCGCAGGAGTATGGCAGACTCGCTTATGAGACCGCCAAAGCTATGCGCCTGGTTGATCCCACGATAGAGCTGGTGTCCTGCGGAAGCTCCAGTACCGGAATGCCTTCCTTCCCGGAATGGGAAGCGGTAACCCTGGATCATACCTATGATGTAGCGGATTATGTCTCTCTTCACCAATACTACGGGAACAGGGATAACGATTCGGCTAATTTCCTGGCCCGGACGATGGATATGGAGCATTTTATTCATACGGTCGCATCGACTTGTGATTACATCAAGGCGAAGAAGCGCAGCAAGAAGACCATGATGCTTAGCTTTGATGAGTGGAATGTATGGTATCACTCCAATGACTCTGACGCGAAGCTTGACCCTTGGAGTATCGGGCCTCCGCAGCTTGAGGATGTCTATAATTTCGAGGATGCGCTCCTTGTGGGAAGCATGCTGATTACCTTCCTGAGACATGCGGACAGGGTGAAGATGGCTTGTCTTGCCCAGCTTGTCAACGTCATCGCTCCGATCATGACCGAGAATGGCGGCAGGGCATGGAAGCAGACGATATTCTATCCTTATCTGCACGCTTCACAGTATGGCCGGGGCATCTCACTCATGCCTATTGTAGATTCTCCAAAGTACGACGCTCAGGATTATACGGATGTTCCTTATCTGGACAGCGCTGTAGTCTTCAACGAAGCAGCAGAGGAAGTAACGATCTTCGCGGTTAACCGTCACCTGGAGGAAGCACTTGATTTGGAGTGTGATGTACGCGGGTTCGAGGGCTATCGCCTTGCCGAGCATATTGTGCTTGAACATGACGACTTGAAAGCCGTGAACACGGCGGCCGAAGAAAAGGTGAAACCTCATTCCAGAGGGACTGCCGAGTGCCGTGACGGTTATGTACGAGGACGGCTTGCTAAAGCCTCGTGGAACGTAATCCGACTAAGTAAGGCGAACTCACCTGCTTAACCCAATTTATTGAATGCGTTAACAAATCTGGTTTCGATAGGTCGAATTGAATTGTTCACAGCCAGCCCATCCTTGAACGATCTGCGTATCTGGCTAGACCATCCTCAGTTCTTTCTATTTCTTATTAGATTATAGGAGGGGTTATTGTGACAAAGAAAAAAGGTTGGTTGATGTTGGTTTCATTAATGCTTGTATTTTCGACCGTATTGGCAGGCTGCGGCAAAGGCAGCTCAAGCAGTGCAGAAGGAGGGACCAAGGAACTTACCTTTATGTTCCGGGGAGGTCCCGATGAACAGACGGCATATAAGAATGTTGTTAAGCAATTTGAAAAGGATCATCCGAATATTAAGGTCAAGTTAGTTATTACTACAGCAGATCAATACGCAACCAAGCTAAAGGCAGCCATTACGGGGAATAAGCTTCCTGATGTGTTTTATTTTGGCTCAGGGGATTTGAAGGCGTACGTTAACGGCGGGGTACTAATGAATCTGTCTCCATATATCGAGAAGAACAAAAAAATTGATCTGAATAACATCTGGAAATACGGTGTGGATCTATATCGTTATGACGGCAATATGGCGGGTCAGGGCGACATTTACGGCATGCCGAAGGACGTGGGTCCATTTGCGCTCGGGTATAACAAGACGATGTTCGAGAAGGCTGGCATTCCACTCCCGGATAAGGATAAGCCAATGACATGGGCTGATTTCCTGGATGTACAGAAGAAGCTGACCAAAGACACTGATGGAGATGGGAAGCTCGATCAGTTCGGATCAGGCTTCAATATTACTTGGGCACTGCAGGCCTTTGCGTGGAGTAATGGTGCGGATTTCATAGATTCCACCAAGACCAAGGTCACTGTGGATGATCCTAAGTTAGCTGAAGCACTTCAATACCTGGCCGATCTGCAGAACGTGGCTAAAGTAACTCCTTCCATTGCAGATTCCCAGACTCTCGATACGTATCAGCGTTGGATGAAGGGGCAGCTCGCCTTCTTCCCGGTCGGTCCATGGGACATGTCAACCTATGAGAAGCTGCCGTTCGATTATGATCTTATTCCTTACCCAGCCGGGTCTACTGGCAAGTCAGCAACATGGACGGGTTCTCTCGGTATCGGGGTATCCAAGAAAACTAAATATCCGGAAGAAGCCGTGGAGCTCGTGAATTACCTGACTTCCTCCAAAGAAGGTATGGATGCTTTGGTTAAAGCTAAAGTGCAAATTCCGAACATGGTCGATATGGCAAAAACATGGGCAGCGGATACTTCCACAAAGCCGGCTAACAAAGAAGAATTCATTCAAATCGTACAAGATTACGGTAGACCACTGCCAGCTAACTTCACTTACAATTCAGAATGGTACGACTTGTTCTTCACAGATATCCAGCCGGTTCTTGACGGTAAGATCTCTGCAGCGGATTACGTGAAGCAGGAGCAGCCTAAAATGCAGAAGCTGCTTGATAAAGCCATTGAACAGGAGAACAAATCCAAGAAGTAATCATTAACCGGAACATATGATGTTAGCTGCCTGATTGGCTAACATCATTTTCCATTCCGGTATCTGAAGCTGAGGTGAAACCCATGGAAACCAAATCAAATCTATATCGAAAAGAGAGAATTTACGGGTACTTGTTCATACTTCCGCCCGTGCTGGGCCTGCTGATTTTCACATTGTTCCCTGTCATCTATTCCTTCTACGGGTCTCTGACAGACTGGGACGGACTTGGACAGATGAGCTTTGTCGGACTAAGCAACTTTAAGGATCTATTCTCGGATGATTTGTTCTATAAGGCTGCTTTTAACACCATCTATTTGATGATTGGCATTCCGATAGGGCTGTTTCTGGCCCTGCTGCTGGCTCTCGGGCTTAATCGCAGAATCCCTGGAACAACAGCGTTTCGCGTCATCTATTACGTCCCGGTGATCTCGTCCCTGGCTGCCATCTCCATTCTCTGGAACTGGGCTTACAACGGAGATTATGGACTTGTGAATCAGTTCCTTGAGCTGTTAGGCATCAAAGGACCGAACTGGCTCGCCAATAAATATACCGTGAAGCCTGCGATCATCATTATGACCGTATGGAAAGGCCTCGGTTATACCATGCTTCTCTATCTGGCTGCGCTTCAGAGCATTCCAAGGACCTATTATGAAGCGGCAGAGCTCGATGGGGCAACAGGCTTCAAATCATTCAGGCATATTACCTGGCCGATGGTGAAGCCAGTGACGTTCTTCATCGTCGTAACCAGCATTATTGGCGGATCACAAATTTTCACGGAAATTAACATCATGACGTCGACCGGAGGTACAGAGTACTCATCCGCTTCTGTGGTGTTCTACATCTGGCAGAAAGCCTTCGGCAATCTGCAAATGGGATACGCTTCAGCCATGGCCGTCGTACTCGGGCTGTTCATATTTGTGATTACTCTAATCCAATTCAAAATGAACGAGAAATCATCCTACGATGCCGATTGAAACAAGGAGAAAGGAGCGAATATGAACATGTCCCATTCACAAAAGAGACGTACGGCCAACTTCTTTATTTTTATCCTACTAGCCATAGGCGCGATCTTCATGATTGCCCCGTTGTTATGGATGCTTACCACATCCGTCAAGGATCAACAGGATGTATTTGCACTTCCACCGAAATGGATTCCAGATGTATTCCACTGGGATAAATACGTGGAAATTTGGGAAAAGGGCCCTTTACTTACCGGGATTACGAACAGCTTAATCGTAGCCTTGAGTGTAACGATAGTGGGTACTTTCACCTCAAGTCTTGCCGCGTTCTCGTTCGCCAAGCTGAAGTTCCCGCATAAGAACAAGATATTCCTACTGCTGCTGTCCGCCATTATGATTCCTTATCCGGCAGTGATGATCCCGCAGTTCATCATGTTCTCGGAACTGGGTTGGGTCGATACCCTGCTTCCTTTGATTGTCCCGGGCTTATTCGGAAATATCGTCATGATCTTCTTCATCCGGCAGTACCTCGTCAGCGTGCCGAACGAGATTATTGAGGCAGCCAAGATTGATGGCAGTTCCTACTTCAGACTGTTCTCCACCATCACCTTCCCGCTCATCAAGCCGGCCGTTGCTGCTCAGCTAATCCTATGGTTCATGGGGATCTGGAACGACTATCTGGCACCGATTATCTATCTGAACTCCCCGGAGAATCAGACGCTGCAGCTCGTTATTGCCAACTACAATGCGACTTATGCGATTCAGACAGACTACCCGTTAATCATGGCAGCTTCCATCATTGCACTGCTGCCGGTCCTGATTACGTTCTTGGTGTTCCAGAAACAAATTATTGAGTCGGTGGCCATTTCCGGTGTTAAGGGATGATCCCACAGACCAAATGGAGGGCGATTATGGTTATACCTATGCTTCTGTTATTCGGGGCAGGTGGATGTGCGGCGGATAATACGGCGACTCCCGTATTCCCTTCCTCTCCCGGTGACATCACCATGTATGATACTTCTGTAATTGACAACGAGGCTCACTGGACTATTAACAATGCTCATGATCCGGGCATCATCAAGACGGATCAGGGATACTATGTGTTCTCTACCGACGTTAAGGTTGGCGGGGAACCGAAGCCGGGCGTCATGGTCCGCAAATCAGACGATCTCATTCATTGGAAATGGGTGCAATACGCCCTTCCGGGTGTGCCTTCTGAAGCCAAAGCCTGGTCTGGTGCTCTTGGATTATGGGCGCCGGATGTTGTGAAATACAAGGATTCCTATCGTCTCTATTATTCGGCCTCTACTTTTGGAAGCAGACAATCCATGATAGGAATGGCCACATCCCAATCTATCGAGGGGCCTTGGACTGATGAGGGCGCAGTCATTAAGACGAGAAATGAAGACACACTTAATGCGATTGATCCCAATGTCATTACGGATGCCGGCGGCAAGATGTGGATGGTATATGGTTCTTTCTTCGGAGGAATTCATATTATTCCACTTAACCCCGAGACCGGCAAGCCTGCCGAATCCGGATTTGGCACCTTGATTGCCGCACGAGACCGGGTCACCGAGGACGGGGCAGTAGAGGGACCTTACATCGTATATAACGAGAAGTTCAAGAAGTATTATTTGTTTGTCTCTTATGATTCCTTGTTTGAAGACTATAACGTAAGGGTTGCCCGTTCGGATTCCATTACGGGTCCGTATGTGGATTATAACGGTCGTGAAATGACGGATACGTCTTACGAGCCTCAATATAAGGTTGGTAATAAAGTTCTGGGTGGTTACCGGCTCGGTGATGATCCGGGATGGATTGCTCCTGGACACAATTCCGTGCTGAAGGATGGGGAGAATTATTTCATTGTTCATCATGCAAGGGGTGAACAGGATAAGAACTGGTCATACCTTCATGTCCGCAAGATTCTGTGGACTGAGGACGGCTGGCCTGTCGTGTCACCGGAGCGATATGCGGGAGAGACCCTGCAGGATATTCCCAAATCACTGATTGCGGGGGGATGGGATTATCTGGTTATGGACCCGTCTGTTGATGGTCAAGTGGAGTCGAGCCGAATTGAACTTAAGAGCGATGGGTCCATTAACGGCCCTTCGGGTCATGGAACATGGTCCTTTGACGGTAAATATACGCTGAACCTAACTTGGGGTAATCCGGGTGATGGCAAGGGGAAGGCGGATCTGGTTCAGCTTCTGCCATCCTGGGACTGGGAGCAGAATCGCCAGACGCTTGTTTTTACCGGAATGGATGAGAAGGGGATTTCTGTCTGGGGCAAGCAAGCCGCGCCAGGACAATAAATATAGAGTGGGGAGGACAACTAAAATGATAAACATGAAGTTAAATGCAGGAGAGAAGAAAGGTTTAATTAGCCGTCACTTGTACGGACATTTCGCGGAGCATTTGGGAAGATGTGTATATGAGGGGCTTTGGGTGGGTGTAGATTCGCCAATTCCAAATACGGAAGGCATCCGTAACGATGTGCTCGGCGCTCTGAAACGCCTGAATATTCCGGTTCTGCGCTGGCCGGGCGGGTGTTTTGCTGATGAATATCATTGGATGGATGGAATTGGTCCGGCGTCTGGGCGAGCCCGGATGATCAACAACAACTGGGGCGGCGTTGAAGAGAACAATCACTTTGGAACACATGAATTCCTGCGTCTGTGCGAGCTTCTGAATACGGAACCTTACATCAGCGGCAACGTGGGCAGTGGTACTGTTCGCGAAATGCAGCAGTGGGTGGAGTATATGACCTTTGACGGGGAATCCCCGATGGCGAATCTGCGCCGTGAGAACGGCCGTGATGAGCCGTGGTCCCTCCAATTTTTCGGCGTGGGGAATGAGAACTGGGGCTGCGGCGGCAATATGCGCCCGGAATACTATGCGGACCTGTATCGGCATTATTCCACTTATGTTCGGAACTACGGCGGGAATAAAGTATACAAAATTGCCTGCGGTGCGAATACAGATCACTTCCACTGGACCGAAGTGCTGATGCGTGAAGCGGCGAGGCTGATGGACGGACTTAGTCTTCATTATTATACGATTCCATCCGGCAACTGGTTCGGAAGCAAAGGTTCTGCTACAGAATTTGGCACAGATGAGTGGTTCGCCACATTGAAGAATACCCTTTACATGGAAGAGCTAATTGTGAAGCATTCCGAAATTATGGATAAGTATGATCCTGAGAAAAGAGTCGGGCTTATCATCGACGAATGGGGAACCTGGTGCGATGTAGAACCCGGGACGAATCCAGGCTTCCTGTATCAGCAGAACACGCTGCGCGATGCGCTGGTTGCGGGGATCAACCTGAACATTTTCCACAAGTATTGTGACCGGGTGAAGATGGCTAACATCGCCCAGCTGGTGAATGTGCTGCAGGCATTGATCCTTACAGAGGGTGACAAAATGCTGCTGACTCCGACTTACCATGTGTTCGATATGTACCAAGTTCATATGGATAATCAGCTGCTCGATCTTCAGTTCGACAGCCCGGAATACACCTATGGAGATGTATCGATTCCTCAGGTCAGTGTCTCGGCATCTCAGGATTCAGCGGGAGCCATCCACTTGACGGCTTGCAATCTGCACCATGAGGAAAGTGCCAAATTCAGCTGCCATATTGAGGGCGCTCTGAACAGACAGGTATCAGGCCGAATTCTGACCCACACTTCCTTGAACGCACACAACACGTTCGAGCAGCCGGATCTTGTAGCGCCTGTTGCTTTTGAGGAAGCGGATCTATTAGACGGAGTTCTTGAATTTGAACTGCCGCCGGCTTCTGTCCTCGTACTGTCAATTAACTAGAGATGAGCCGGGTTATGCAGGGTGTCCAAGGCTGCAAGGGCTGTTCGGAGAGTGTCCGGGTATCCACGGAGAAGCTTGCGAGGCTAATTGAAATGGCGACACAGAATCGGCCGGCGGCCGGCGACGAAGAGTATGAGCGGCGTCTTGACCGCTGCCTGGGCTGTCCGTCTCTTCAATACGGAACCACATGCAGGCACTGCGGCTGCCTTGTGGCGGTGAGAGCCAAGCTGCTGGATTCCGAATGTCCTTATCCGGGCAAGTCCAGATGGGAAGATTAACTTCTATCCGGGCGAAACAGGACAAGAGGCTGACAAGAATCTGAGCGTAGCTAGAAAATATATTTAAGGCGGATAATGCTTAATTTAAAGGAGACGAGGGCAATGGGCGCAACCAGAGAATATAACAATCCATTAGTGGAACAGCGTGCTGATCCGTGGGTGTATAAGCATAGTGACGGATACTATTACTTCACGGCATCGGTTCCGGAGTATGACCGGATAGAAATACGCCGTTCCAATACACTGGAAGGGCTGAGGGATGCCCAGCCTGTAGTGGCATGGCGCAAATACGAGACAGGGATGCTCAGTGCGAACATCTGGGCGCCGGAGATTCATTATATCCAGGATAAGTGGTATATCTATTTCGCCGCAGCCCGAACAACTGAGACGAAGGAAGGCCTGTTCGATCACCGGATGTATGTGCTGGAGAATGAATCTGCTAATCCGCTGGAGGGGGATTGGGTAGAGAAGGGGCAGGTGCGGACGGCTTGGGAGAGCTTCGCGCTCGACGCGACCGTCTTCGAACATCAAGGCACCCTGTACTACGTGTGGGCGCAGAAGGACCCCGAGATCGAAGGGAACTCCAACCTGTATATCTCGACCATGAGTAATCCATGGACGCTGAGCGGAGAGCAGGTTATGATCTCAACACCGGAGTATCCGTGGGAAGTTATCGGGTTCAAGGTAAATGAGGGTGCAGCGGTACTTAAACGCAATGGCCGGATCTTCATCAGCTACTCGGCAAGTGCTACAGATCATAACTATTGCATGGGTCTGCTGAGTGCCGACGAATCATCCGATCTGCTTGACCCAAAGTCGTGGATCAAGTCGCCTGAACCTGTGTTCCAGACGAACGAAGAGACAGGCCAGTATGGTCCGGGTCATAACAGCTTCACGGTGTCCGAAGATGGACAAGACGTCATCATCTATCATGCCCGCAATTATAAGGAGATTACTGGAGATCCGCTGTATGATCCGAACCGGCATACCCGGGCGCAGGTATTTGGCTGGAACAAGGATGGAACCCCGAGTTTCGGGATTCCAGTGAAGGATGGAATCAAGCAAAATAAATAGGGTAAGTGGGAGCCTCGCTGGTAATCAGCCAGGTTTTCGAATTAATACAGCGGTAAGCGCGCGGGAATAGAGTCACTTCATCATTATAGAAGCCTTGCTCCTATTAGTTGAGCAAGGCTTCTTTTTGTTATATGCAAATATTCAGTAACCCAAATAACTTAGAACAAGCCTGGTTATCCATAAGAATGCCAAAATCCATACCAAAATAATCAAGCTGCCTGCAATCCAGTTGGCGGGCTTCTTCTCGTTCAACCGCTGCTCCGCTCGGATCGTGCAGTCTTCAATTACTGGCCTGGGGATCATTCTTAGAGTAACCGCAACACCGAGAGGAATCAGAATTAGATCATCCAAATAACCAAGCACAGGGATGAAATCCGGAATCAGATCAACTGGGCTGAAGGCATAGGCAACAACGCACAGAGCAAATATTTTAGCAGTCCAAGGTGTCCGTTCGTCTTTATAGGCAAAGTACAGTATCAGTACTTTTCTTTTCAGCTGCTGTGCCCATCTTGTTAGCTTCTTTATCATTAATTTCAAATCTCCTAAATTCGTAAGCTGGTAGTAGTTAAAGGATATCATGTTTGAGGCCAGAGTAGATCAATTGATGATTACTTTATAAGGAGGTTTGCGTTAATAAAAAGATATTCACAAGTGGGTTTTAATGTATATTTATTCGTATATTTCAAATTTAACACAGTATTTTCCATCAATTATAGATTATTTATGATACTTTAAGAATATTTATAAATTTACATTGACAAAATCCTTGTAATCCAATAGGATATAATAAATTTAATAGACAAATGAAATTATTGGGGGAGTCAATTTATGAAGAAATCCATCATGTTCATCTTCGCGGCAGTCTTGTTCATCTCATTAGTGGGATGCTCATCAGGAGGATCCGATACGAAGGACACGAATGCCACATCGGGAAAAGAAGACACGGGCAAGAAAAAGAAAATTGCCTTAGTGCTCCCTGATAAAATCGGTGTCAATCCCTTCTTTGAAGAAATGGACAAGGGACTGAAGAAAGCTGGAGAAGAATTCAAAGTAGATACGAAGACGATTGAGTCAACAGACCCTGCGGCATTCGAACAGAATCTTCGGACAGCTGTTGCCGAAGATTATGATCTGATTATTACTTCATTATTTACAGCAGAGGATGCTCTGAAGAAGGTAGCTGCGGAGAACCCGGACAAGTCCTTTGCAATTATTGATACATCCATTGAAGCACCAAACGTACGCAGTGTAGTATTCCGTGAATACGAGGCATCTTATCTGCTAGGAGCCGCTGCGGGTCTCGCCACCAAGTCCAATGTAGTAGGTATGATTGCAGCCCAAGATGTTCCACTCCTCAAGAAATACACTGTAGGGTTTGAAGAAGGACTGAAATCTGTGAATCCAAAAGCCAAGTATCTCGTGAACTATGTCGGCAGCTTCAACGATCCGGCAAAAGCTAAGGAACTTGCTCTGGTGCAGTTCGGACAAGGGGCTGACTTTATTGCCGGTGCGGCGGCCGTATCAGATCTAGGGGTATTCGAAGCTGCGAAGGAAAAAGGATTCTACACGAATGGTCAAGATACGGATCAGACCGTAGTTGACCCGCAACACGTAGTACTGTCTCAATTGAAGGAGACTTCAACGGCTGCATATGAGACCGTGAAGGATTTCGCAAGCGGAAGCTTTAAATTCGGTACTGTAGATTATGGTTTGAAGGAAAATGGAGTCGGATTAACCTATGTGACCCGTGATAGCCAGTCGCCGCTAAGTCCATTTATTGGACAAAAGGTAGTGGATGACGTTAAGAAGATCCGTGACGATATCGTTTCCGGCAAAATTGTAGTCAAAAACCCACTGCAATAATTATCCTCCCTAAGGAAGCCGGCTGCTTTTACAGCAGAAGGCTTCCTTTTTTTGGCGAGATCAAAGGTTAACAAGAGAGGAGACTAGGGTAACATGCTGCTTGAGATGGAGAAGATTACGAAGAGATACGGGTCCTTGACGGCGAATCATGAGGTGGACTTCACCCTTCGCAAAGGAGAGATTCATGCCCTAGTTGGTGAGAACGGAGCGGGCAAAACCACACTCATGCGAATTCTATACGGAATGGAGCAGCCGAGTTCCGGGAGTATAAAAGTAAATGGCACCGAGCAACAATTCGGCACTCCTGCAGATGCAATACAGAGCGGGATCGGTATGGTTCATCAACATTTCATGCTGTTCCCTTCATTCTCCATTGCGGAGAATATTGTGATTGGCCGGGAGCCGGGTACCGCTGGGAGATTTAACCGTAAGGAAGCCGCTGCCGTGGTCAGAGATCTGTCTGTACAATATGGCATGCCTGTCGACCCTCTGAAGAAAATAGGAGACTGTTCACTAGGGGAACAGCAGCGTGTGGAAATTATGAAAGTGCTGTACCAAGGTGCAGATATTATTGTCCTTGATGAACCTACTGGGGTCCTGACTCCTCTTGAAGTTAAGGAACTGCTGATTGCGATCAAAGGCCTTGCGGCACAAGGTAAGAGTTTCATTCTTATCACGCACAAGCTGCATGAAATCATCGAAGTCGCCGACCGGATTACGGTACTTCGTGATGGGAAAGTAACGGGAATACTGAATACATCAGAGACCAGTGCGGAAGAACTGTCCAGACTGATGGTGGGCAGGGAGCTTGCACAATTTAAGAAACAGCTGTCTAATCCAGGAGATATCGTTCTGGATGTGGACAATCTTACCCTCCATGCAGGAAAAGGAAAACCGCTGCTGGATAAAATTTCCCTTCAAGTCCATTCTGGAGAAATCGTGGGGGTTGCGGGTATTTCCGGTAATGGGCAATCCGAATTAATACAGGCCGTAACGGGTCTTGTCAGGATTGATGAAGGAAGTGTAAGGCTTACTGGTCAGGATGTGACGGAGTCTTCGGTGAGAGAGATCCGGAATCAGGGGCTCGCCCATATCCCCGAAGACCGATATATGTGGGGGGCGGCAGGAGAAGCTTCAGTCTTCGAGAACGGACTCATGGGCTATCAGCGCAAACATCAGCGGTTCGGGTTTCTTCAAGGTAAAAGAAGCCGGAAGATGGTGGCGGATTTCATTCGCACCTTCAGCGTGAAGACAGGCTCACAGGATACCCAGGCCCGTTATTTGTCAGGCGGGAATCTTCAAAAATTAATAGTGGCTCGTGAGCTTGGACACGGAACGCCTTTTGTGATTGCTGCTGAGCCAACCCGCGGAGTAGATATCGGTGCGATGGAGACGATTCACGGTGAGCTTTTACGAAGAAGGGAAGAACGGGGCGGTATTCTATTAGTATCTTCAGAGCTATCCGAGATTCTTAAACTATCTGACCGAATTGTTGTGATGTATGAGGGTCGCATAGTCGGGGAGCTGCGAATAGAGGATGCAACGGAAGAGAAGATCAGTTTATTGATGGCGGGGGTAGACACGCATGAACAATCTTAAGCAAAATGCGAAGCAGCTGATCCACCCTCTGGTAGCCATTGTGCTTGGGCTTCTGGCAGGAGCTGCAGCGATCTTGGTAGTAGGAGGATCGGTGACGGAGACCTTCGCAGAAATGTGGAAGGGGGCATTCGGAAATTTCTATTTCTTTACCAATACGCTTGCCCGGTCAACTCCGATTATCTTGGTAGGACTAGGAGTTGCGGTTGCGTTCAGAGCTGGATTCCTCAATATGGGATCTGAGGGACAGATGCTGCTTGGTGCTTTGGCAGCCTCATTAACAGCTATATATATGCCAGGGCCCGTGTGGATCAAAGTTCCGGTAGTCTTTGCGGTAGGGATGATCGTCGGAGGGCTATACTCGGCATTTGCCAGCTGGCTTGATACCCGATTCAGGATGAACCTAATTATTACCACGCTTCTTCTTAATTATATAGCCCAGTATTTAACTGGCTATCTGGTATCGTATCCTTTCAAGGATACGACAGGTTCAGCTGCCTTGTCACAGACTCCAATGCTGGACAAGAGTCTATGGCTTGACAAGCTTTTTAAAGGCATGAGCGTCCATACCGGCTTCATTATCGCGCTTGCTGCTACTGTGATCCTGTACGTGTTTATGAAATATACCGTACCCGGTTATGAGATTCGCACTCTAGGCCGTAACCCACGCTTCGCCTCTTACGGCGGGGTTAAACGGGGCCGGATGATGCTGTTCAGTATGCTTCTCAGTGGGGCGTTCGCGGGTTTGGCGGGCACTGTTGAAATACTGGGTACCCAGTACCGTTTTCTTGATGGAGCCCTATCAGCCCCCAACTATGCGTTCACAGGAATTATGGCCGCAATGCTGGCCAGTTCCAATCCAATTGGGACAGCCTTTGCAGCTGTTCTGCTGGCGGCACTTCAAACAGGCGGGATGGGTGTGGAGCGTAATACGGATGTTCCTTTGGAAATTTCAAGTGTCATACAAGCCGTTCTGATCCTGTTTGTTACAGCGCGTATCAGTTACAGCTTCATTAAGCGCAGAAAGGGGAGAGCCGAAAGTGGATCAGTTTCTTGACATCTCGTTATTCAACTCCACCATTCGAATGGTGACGCCCATCCTGCTTGCTGCTTTGGGCGGAGCGTTGTGCGCGCGCGTTGGATTTTTTAATGTAGCTTTAGAGGGAATGATTTTGACTGGTGCATTTACGGCAATCGTGGGGAATCACTTCTTCGGGAACGTTTGGCTTGCCGTGTTATTTGCAGCGGGTTGTGTCACTTTATTCTCGTGGCTGCTTGCATTTATTTCCCTGCATCTGAAAGCTAACGAAATTATCGTAGGGATCTCTTTTAATTTTCTAGCCGCAGGACTTACCACTTTCACATTAAGAGCGCTCTTCGATGTGAAGGGAGCTTATTATGACAAGAATATGACCGGTCTGCCTACCTGGCATATTCCTGGTATTCAGGATATCCCGGTCATTGGCGGGATAGTCTCCGGTCATTCTCCGTTAGTGTACTTAGCTTTTCTGTTGGCCGCAGTGTTGCAGTACTATCTATTCAAGACCAAATCAGGGTTTCGTCTGCTCGCATCTGGAGAGAATCCGGTAGCGGCACAAAGCCTTGGGATTAAGGTAAGACGCATACGTTATGGGGCGATTCTGGCAAGCGGGTTATTATGCGGCTTGGCCGGGGCCCAGCTCTCTCTGGGTCAGGTGACGATGTTCTCTGAAGGCATGACCGGTGGCCGTGGATTTATTGCTCTAGTAGCCACCATGCTCGGACAGAATAATCCGCTTGGGGTTGTGGCATCCAGTCTGCTGTTTGGATTTATGGACGCGATAAGTATCCGGCTGCAAGGCTTCTCTTTGCCGACTCATTTCACTTTAATGCTGCCATTTGTCGTAACGTTGATTGCGATGTTCTTCTTTAAAGATAAAAGTTATCTGCAGCATTCAAGCAAATTGAATGGCAGATCGTAGGGAGGTTATTCGTATGCACAACAAAGCAGAACGCCTGAAAAAAGTGAAGTCACCCTCTGGGACAATACCGGTCAGCAAGGAGCTTGTTCACCGGCTGCCGCCTGGTCAGGCGTTAACTGAACGATTTCCGATTCTGCATGAAGGGGAAATACCTCATTACGATACCTCGAAATGGGAACTGAGAGTATTCGGTGAAATTGAAGAGGAGAGATCCTTCACCTGGGAGGATATTCAGTCCTTGCCGGTCACCAAGACCAAATGCGATATTCACTGTGTTACCCGGTGGTCCAAATTCGATACCGAATGGGAAGGTGTGAAATTCTCGGACCTGGTCCGCGCACTTGGCGTAAAGCCGGAAGCTAAGCATGTCATGATTCATGCGGATCATGAATACGACACTAATATTCCTATTGCAGATTTAATGCGTGATGACGTTCTTCTCGCATACCGGTATGACGGACGGCCGCTGACGGACAAGCACGGCTGGCCCCTTCGTCTTGTGGTGCCGCATCTTTATTTTTGGAAAAGTGCCAAGTGGATCCAGGGCATTGAATTTATGAAAGAAGACCGCCCTGGATTCTGGGAGCGAAATGGATTTCATAATACGGCTGATCCCTTCAAGGAACAGAGATTCTCCGGCGAATCGATCCCAATTCCGGAGGACGAATGGACAAGAAAGGAGTTTGATTAATATGGCACTGCTGCCTATATTGCTGATTAACCCGGAGGACCTCCCCGAGCATGTGATTGTATGCGGAGATCCGCACCGGGCGAAGAAAATTTCAGAGAAGCTGACTAACGCGAAGGAGCTGGCGTTCGCTAGGGAATATCGGACTTTTGTCGGAGAGTATGAAGGAGTTCGGCTCGGTGTAGTCAGTCATGGCGTAGGCTGCCCGGGAGCCGCTGTATGCTTCGAAGAACTGGCGCAAGCCGGTGTCAAAACGCTGATTCGTGTGGGTACGGCAGGCTCCTTCAGTCAGAATTACCCTAAAGGGAGCTTGATCGTGAGCACAGCTGCTGTTCGCGAGGATGGATTGACCCGTCAGCTCGTACCGCTCGCGTTCCCGGCAGTATCTGATAGTACAGTGACGGACACCCTCTACGTAACTGCGCAGGAATTAGGTGGAATCGTAGGGAAAGGAATTACCGCAACAATCGATGCCTTTTTCCCGGGAGTCCTTGAGCTGCCGATTGAAGTCTACAAAAAAGCAGGCGTACTGGCCGTAGAAATGGAAATATCGGCTCTGTTCGTTATTGCTTCATTAAGAGGGATGAGAGCGGGAGCCATTGTGGCGCTTGATGGAAATGAAAGTGCGGAGCAGCAGCCTTATGATCCACATACAGATGAAGTGGCTGCTGCTGTTGAACGCGAGATTGAAGCAGCCCTGATTACACTTGCCAAATTGGCACGTAAGGAGAGCGCAAACGCTATATAATTATGTCCAGAGCTCGATGCTTAAGTGAGTTTATAAGTGTGAAAAATAACAACACCCGCTCTCAGATCCTATCCGGGAGCGGGTGTTCTTTGTGTTTAAACAGCAGCATCGGTTCAATGCGAACTTATAGTAGTCCGACTCCCCAATATCTCCTTATAGACCCCGATCGCCCGCTCCCGGGAAGCCTTCAGGTCCACAATGGCATGGGGCCGCGGACGATGAATCTCACGTCCCTCTACATCCGCAAGCTGCGGACGCCATCTGCGGATGTAGCCGCCAGTAGGGTCGAACTTCTCCGACTGATTCACCGGATTCATGATCCGGAAGTAAGGGGCTGCATCGAAGCCGAGGGAAGAGCTCCACAGCCAGCCTCCGCGGTTCGGCGCATTATCGTAGTCGGCTAGCTTCAGCCGGAAGTACGCTTCTCCGAGAGGGAAGGGACACAGCAGATTCTTGGTCAGGAACATGGCCGTAACCATTCGTAGCCGGTTAGGCAGCTGCCCGGTCTCGTTCAGCTGCGTCATGGCTGCATCGATAACCGGAATTCCGGTCTCGGCCTGGGCCCAGGCGCTGAACAGCTTATCGTCAAGCAACGATAGATCATAGCGCTGTTCGTAGTGATAGAAGTCCGGATCAAACACGGATTGATAGAGATAGAAATCACGCCAGGCAAGCTGTCTGCGCCAAGCTTCTCCTTCCGGAAGGCCCATCACCTGCTGGTAGACGGTCCGAATCGACAGCGCCCCGGTATTCAGTGCTCCGCTGATTCGGCTTGTCCCCTCTTGGCCATACCGATCCCGCCCCTGCTCATAATTATGCAGATCGTCCTCAATAAAGTCAGTGAGCCGAATACCCGGCTCCTCAGCTATTGGATAGTCCTCAAGATGAAATGGAAGCCGGAAGCGCTCCAGGAACTCCGGTTCCAGATCCACAGTATGCAGGTCAGACACCGAGACAGATCCGGGCGGCCGAAAGAACAGTTCTACATATTCCTTCCATTTGCGGTAGAAGGGCGTGAATACCTTATAAGGCTCTTTGCGGCCGGCAAAAGCATGGAAATCCTCCAGATCGATCAAAGTTTGATCCTGAAGTGAGGTGACCGGAACCCCGTGCCGCTCCGCTGTTAGCTCAAGCTTGTGATCCCGCGAGAGCGCGTAAGGCGTATAATCTCTCCCAAGCATTATTTCGCGAATTGGATATTGCCCGAGAATCGCATCTACGATTTGCTCGGGCTCACCGTACAGAATGTGAAGTCTTCGGCCTGCCTGAGTATATAATTCCTGTAGTCTCCTAACCTGACTGAGAAAATGAAGGCCGCTATGTTCATTTCTTCGCACAGGAGTAAGCAGGGCGGGATCGGCAATAAATATATGCATGCTCATCTGCTGTCTGCGAGCAATATGCTCAAGCGCAGCATGGTCATGCGTGCGCAAATCTTTTCGGTGAATAAATAAAATCATGGCTCCTGTCCTCCTGACTGATCCTCATTGTAACGTATTAACCCATTGCCGAACTCTTCAAAATATTAAGAACTTCTTAACTCTTTCTTAACCTTTTGTTTGAAAACAAATTTCCGAATCATGATATGATGATTCAAGCACAAATCAATGACAAAGGATGAAGAGTATGGAAAGACACATACTGATCGTAGATGATGATGACAAAATTGCGAAGCTGATCGAAATCTATCTTCTTAATGAAGGTTACGTCGTGTTCAAAGCCGAGAATGGCTTCAAGGCACTGGAGATTATGCAGAATGAAGTGATCCATCTGGTTGTACTGGATATCATGATGCCGGGAATGGACGGGATTACGGTCTGTCTCAAGATCAGGGAGACGAATATGACCCCCATTCTGATGCTGAGCGCCAAGGACGGCGATATGGATAAAATAACGGGTCTTATGACCGGGGCCGACGATTATATGGTGAAGCCATTCAATCCCCTGGAGCTGGTGGCCCGGGTGAAATCTTTATTAAGAAGAGCCTTCTACAGTGCACAGCCTGCGCTGACAGCTAGAGACAATCTGATTGAGCTTGGCTCCCTGCAGATTGATAAGGAGACCCACTCGGTCAAAGTGGATGATCGTCCGGTTAAGCTCACCCCGATTGAATTCAGTATCCTCTTCCTGCTGGCCAGCCAGCCGGGCCGGGTGTTCAGCTCGGAGGATATTTTTGAGCTGATCTGGAAGGATAAATACTTTGAGAATAACAACTCCGTTACGGTTCATATCAGTCGTCTGCGGGACAAGCTGGAGAAGGAAATGCACGGCGAGAAGCTGATTCGCACCGTATGGGGGGTTGGCTACAAAATTGAGATCTAGCTTAAGATTCTTCAAATGGTTCTTCTGGACCGTAATGGTCTCGGCCATTTTGTGCTCCTTGCTCTATATTCTGATTAATTACCTGTACTACAACTACGGTAACATGAATATCATCCGTGTTGTCCGATTCTTTTATTATGGGATTGGCCGTCCAGAGGTTTATTACGTCGCCTCCATTCCGGTAATCGTGTTAACGGGAATCTATCTGTACCGCAGAGAGAGCCGAAGACAGGAGCAGAATTACCTGGCCCTGCTTATTGAAGAGGTGCATAACCTCGAAGAGGGGCAGCTTGACCGTAAAGTCACTGTTCGTTCGGTTGGTAAGCTTGGACAGCTGGCTGCGGATATTAATCGGATGATGGAGAGACTCAGAATATCGCTGGAGGAAGAGCGGCGGGCGGAGCAGACCAAGAATGAGTTGATTACGAACGTATCACACGACCTTAGGACACCACTAACGACAATTACCGGGTATCTTGGTCTTATTGATCAGGACCGGTACCGGGATGAAGTCGAGCTCAGATACTATAACAACATGGCCTATGAGGAATCATTAAGGCTGAAGCAGCTCCTGGAGGATCTATTCGAGTATACGCGTCTGCGCAACCGGGAAATGACGCTGAATAAGTCAAGAATTAATTTGGTGGAAATGCTCCATCAGATCACTGCACAGTTCCAGTGGCAGCTCGGGGAGAGCGGAATGGAGTCCAGGTTATTCTTTGAGCAGAACCAGATGATCGTTATTGCAGACGGCGACAAGCTTAGAAGAGTGTATGAGAACCTCATCTCTAATGCGATCCGTTACGGCAATGAGGGCAGATTCCTGGATATACGGGGGAGAATTGAAGGGCAGGAAGCGGTTATTGATGTCATCAATTATGGTGAACCCATCCCGGATTCGGATATCCCCCGCTTGTTCGAACGGTTCTACAGAGTGGAGAAATCCCGGGATAAGAACACAGGCGGTTCGGGAATCGGACTTGCGATAGCGAAACACATTGTAGATCTCCATCAAGGCTCGATTCGGGTTACAAGTGATGAGGAACAGACGGTATTCACCGTGCGGATAGCACAGAATGTATAGTTTAATAAATATGTTAAAAAACGAAAGAGCATGTCTCCCCGTTATTAGAGGAACGGGACATGCTTATTTTGTCGTTACTCCTCATGAATTTCTCGCCCCTATCCCCCTAATCTATCAACTCGTAGAAAATTCTTAATATAATCTTAATATTTTCTTAGGCGTAGCGAAAGTTATACCCCGGATAATAGAATCATTGACGGACGTAGTAGAGGAGAATTTCAAGGTGATTAACCGAAAGATAGCATTCATAGCAGGGCTCCTTATTATTGTACTTCTGCTTGTTGAAATAAGCTCGGGGAATCTAAAACGGCATACTACCGCCCTGATGCACGAGGTCAAGATGCAGTGGAGGGATATGAATAACCGTTCCCTGCCTGGCCTGGAGGGAGAGGGAATCTTACTTATGGATGAAGATACGGGGGATATCTTGTTCTCCATTAACGATACCGAGCGTCTGTACCCAGCAAGCACAACCAAGATTTTAACAGCACTCATCACGCTGGAGAAGGGGGACCCGAATGACCTCATTACCGTTGGGTCGGAAGTTCATCTTCGAACACCGGGCGAGAGCTCTGCGGGACTTAAGCAGGGGCAAAAGCTGAGACTGAAAGATCTGGTCGCAGCGATGCTGCTTCCTTCAGGGAATGATGCAGCCCGAACCGCAGCCAGGTATATCGCAAGAATGGACTCTGGACACAGCATGTCCCCGGAAGAGTCTGAAGTCTATTTTGCCGGTCTGATGAATACACGGGCTAAGGAGCTGGGAGCGGAGGCTTCCCACTTTGTTAATCCACACGGTCTGCATGACCCGAATCATTATTCTACGGCAAAGGATATGGCGATGATTGCCCAGGCTGCCATGAGAAATAAAAATTTTCGAAGTATTGTTGCGGAGCAAAAGCATACAGCCGCGCTGTCCAATATTTCATTCTCCAATCGCAATAAGCTGATTCAACGTGGTGGCGAATATTACTTTCAGGGAGCTGACGGGATTAAGACGGGCTTCACCGATGAGGCAGGGTACTGTCTCGTGGCTTCGGCAAGCCGAAATGGCAGGAATCTGATCAGTGTGGTCCTCCACTCCTCCGCCGAGGGCGTGTGGAAGGATTCCAGTAAGCTGCTTGAATATGGATTCAAGCTGAAGCTGTAACTATTTAAGAACAATCAATCAAAGGGGAGAGTCTAATGGACTGTATTCAAATAGAGAAAATATATAGAGACTACAAAAAAGATGTATACCGATATCTGCTGTACCTGGGGAAGAATCACCATCTGGCTGAGGATTTGATGCAGGAGACTTTCTCACGTGCTTTGGTTCATCTGAAGCCTGAACATCAAGACCGGGTAAGGCCGTGGCTGCTGAGAGTGGCCTACCGTGTATTTATTGATAAGATGCGCAAAGAAAACCGGATGCAATACTACGATGCAGACTACTTCAATGAGCTTCCGGAGACGGATACGCCGGAGTCCATCTTCATCATCAAGGAGAAGCAGCAAGCAGTCTCCGAAATGCTGGATACCTTGACTGAGGTTCAGAGACAGACCGTACTTCTGTATGACTTTAAAGGCTTCTCGTATCAAGAATCTGCAGATATGATGGGAATTGGACTGTCCAGGTTCAAAATCCTGCTGTATCGGGCGAGACAAAAGCTGCGTAATCAGCAGCACAGAGAACAGACGGTCCACAGACTGTACTCGGATGTAATCTAGTGTCAGCGGAGCTGCTGAACTACATAAATAAGCAACTAAATAAGTTGAACTTAAAAATTACCCATAGGCAAGAGTGTGAAATGATTCTGGAGAAGCGAAGCGTTCGCCTACAAGCTTTCTGAAAGAAAGCTACATCGGAAGCATATGCTTTGTGAGCGGACTTCCAGCGACCCTTAAGAACATTCCACACGTTAAATCAATCGTTCAACTTATATAAACAGGGGATACCCAGAAAGTCGCATTGGACTTTGCTGGGTAGCCCCTTTCATTCATGACGGGATAAATTAATTAATGTTCAAGAGGCAGCTGAGGCTGCCCTACTCCAGGCTG